>Ga0209643_1000211_pt1 | contig 137219 bp, 127 predicted proteins | sample AutmiccBRH37_all_FD_187383 | JGI IMG/M metagenome (GOLD analysis project Ga0209643, IMG submission 187383) | Deep subsurface microbial communities from Mt. Terri, Switzerland - Autotrophic microbial communities BRH/37_all (SPAdes) (version 2) | ecosystem: Environmental > Aquatic > Deep...
GTTGTGGCTGCGGCTCCGGTGCTGGTGCTGGTTGTGGCTCCGGTGCTGGCTGCGGAACTGGTTGTGGTGCCGGTGTAGTTGGCTGAGTATTACCATAGCGGCTATTATACCAATTAGCATATAAGCTTGACCAATCATAGGAAACTGCGGCATCTGCTTGACCAATACCTAAACCAAATAAAAAAAGACCTAATAACAACAGAGTTAAAAGATTAGTTTTAATAAAAAACTTCTTCATCCAGAAATCCCCTCCTAATTCTGATAATTAAAATTTAAGTCTATATCCAAAAGAACAATAAGGCTGACAGCTATTATTTTATAAAATAAGGGCTTTTTTCACAACCTCTATAAATACTCCTTATTAATTACTAATACAATTCTCGACAAGTATACAGCTTTACTGTCCAGAATCATTATAATAACTGAGCAAGTCCATTTTTTACTACTTTTTCTTAATAAAAGGGAATTTTGTATACTATCTGCCCTTTATTTTTTGAAAAAAACTAGCCTTTAACTGTTCCACTATTCTCTCCAGACTTTGTTCCCTTTCCTTCTGTTTTACTAATTGTTGTTCTTTTTCGAGAAGTTCCAGCTTTAATTGTTCAATTGCCTCTGTTTTTTCGTTAATGGTTTGGTTTAGGGACTTGATAACTTTGAGCTCATCCATTTCGAAAATTAATCTGCGAAAATTTCCATTTATCTTTTCCAGGTACTCATGAAGATCTTTCCAGGTTTCGTTTAATCTGAAATTAGTAATACTAGAACAGCTATCAGTATATTTTGTATATTTTGCACTTTGCATAAATTTTTTTTCCATATTGTTATTTTCACTATTTTCAAAGTCAATAATTTCCTGATTGATAATTGCTAAATAAACAGGTATACCATTTAGCTCAATGCTTTGTAGATTAAAAGCCTGCAGGTTATTAATGTCTATTAGCATATGTTTACATCCGACTAAAGCTTCATAGGTTTGGTAAAGAATAGGCTCAGTAAAATTAAGGCCGTTATCATGGGAAATAGACCGATATATTCCTTCTTCTTGCAGCCAAAAAACCTCTACCCCATTTTCTATCGCTTTCATAGCCGGTAAATAGCAATTAAATTCCTGCTCCGAAAGGGAGCGTTCCTTTTCCCACCCACTTACCATCCAGGTCCCGGAATTTTTTGTTTTTCTCCGATAAAAGACCCGTAAATTTATGTCTTCCGCTCTAACCCATGTTATATGAATTATATCTTGTATATCTACTACAATATATGGATTCAAATTTATTCCTTTTGATGCAGTAATAGGTACCTTTTCACTCCATTGGTCTAAGAAAGGGGATTTTTTCCGATAAACCAGCTGGTAATTACCATTTTTATAAAGTTCATATATTAAGTAAACCACTCCTTCAGAATCTAATCCTACTGTACCTTGACTTAAATTAGGTCCTAAACCATAATCAATTGTTTCGAGCAGACTCCATTCTCCATTATTTTTACAACTATATTTTATCTGCCAGGTTTTGTGTACCAAATCTTCAATAAATAAAAATAAGTATACAATTCCTCTATGATCAATAATAATTTTCTGCTTGGTCACCTTTTCATTATTCAACAACCTGTGTTCGAATGAATCAACTGTAACTTCTCCTTCAACCCAGTAGCAATAAAGAATATGCTCTCTATTATTTTGACATAAGATATGTGCTTTATTTTCATCACTTATAGTAAATGAAAATAAAGCGTTAATATCTGGTATCAACTCCCTCCATTGCGACCAAGAATCACCTCCGTTCTGAGTATATCTCCCCCATAACCCATTACCGGTTTGCTTCATATTCCAAATATGGGTTTTATTTTTAATGGAAAAACTACCTCCAGTTAATATTATGTTATCTCTAGGTATTCCAAAAAAACTATTTGCCGGCTCAGGCATTTTAACACCACCCTAAAACATCTAATTCCTTAAATACTAAGGCTAGCAGCTTTCTATTTTCAGCCAGTTTATTTTACGTTATTTATATATGTCTATCCTATTCACAAACCCTATAAAATGGTACTTATCCTTTCTAGTGGGACCAAAATTAAAATTTTGCTTAAAGGGAGAAATTTGTTGTCTCTTATTGGAGCTTATAAGAATATCCTATAAAAAGAACTTTTCTAATCATAAAAAGAGGAGGAGCAGCATGAAAGCAAATAAACATTCCTGGCCAAATTTTCCCTGGAGAAACCTTTATGATAATGCAGTCAAAAAAAAACTTGCTAATGATAATTTCCAAACAGATATAGAACCAATACATCAAGAAGTGGCCCCTTTGGTAGAAATTGAACAGGGTGCCGACTATAATAACGAATCGAAATCCTTACCGCAAGAACAGATTTTACCTCTGCCTGCCGGTAGAGGTGTTCGGATTTTTAGTTAGGAAATAGATCAATTAGGCAACAAAACAATGGGAGCTTTCTTGAAAAGGAAAAAAAAATTTTTCTACCGTTATATTTTATCTCCAATGCAGAATTTAGGGAATATCTTATTAATGAGAGCTAGTAATTCATTACCTTTAGAAAGGAGGCAAAATATGCCAGTAGGAGATAATGTAGTTTTAAATGGTTATACGATTACCCTTATTGCTATTGATAACAGTAACTGTCCGCTTTCCCAGACCTGGACCTATAGTGTTGTTAGAACGGGGACACCCCAAAATGCTATCAGTTTCTGGAGCCTTGGTCTGGAACATGAGCCACCCTTTGTAATCCTAGATACCGACAACATGACTAATGTTGGGATGGCAGATGTAGATTTTACGGATCCGGTTTGTTTGGATAGCCCTCCGCCTGATAGACCTGTTATTAAATGGGATATTCCAGAACCGACGGACCAATTTGTTACAGGAACATTTTCCTTTACATTACGGGGATGTTTCGGTGAACAGCAGAGAGATGTGGCCTTACAAGCCGGGGGTACCTGCTTCTTTGGGCTAATTACCGGACCCAGCTGTCAACCATTAACAACAACTACCACTACCACTACCACAACTACAACTACAACAACAACTACAACAACTACTACTACTACTTCAACAACTACAACAACTACTACTACTACTTCAACAACTACAACAACAACTACAACTACCAGACCTGTTAGAGGAGTTCCTATATTTAGTTGACGAGTGACTGGTAAGTAGTAAAGGGATTGCTTCAGTGGTATATTCCTCCCAATGACATTATTTTCAGGTCATGGGGAGCGAAACCGAAGCAATCCCTTTTTTTATTATTGTCATATGTCTTTCCCAGCTTTTATATAATTTATTAAGACTTAATACGAAGGGGGATTAGATAAATTGAAAGTTGCCATATTAACTATGTTTGGCAGTCTAGATAGAACCTATTCGCTGGTAAATGTAGCAGCGGAACATTTAGCCATGCTTCTTAATAGAGGAATTAAAACTAAAGTACTGGTATGTGAAACTTGTCCTGATAGTGATAGATTTGGTATATATTTGGATAAAAGAATAGAATGGGTTAAAGTAACAAATACGTTAAATAGTAAGCAAATTGTCTGGTATGATTATTCCCAGCCTACCGGAAAAGTTCATGATACCTTCTTTCAAGAAGCAGAGGTAATTGCCCAAGATTTAGTTGAGAAACTAAAAGATGTCAATATCTGCATCATGCATGATATTCACTACCAGGGCTGGCACTTAATTCATAATGTTGCTATTAGAAAAGCTCAAGAAGAGCTCCCCCATTTAAAATTTATCGCCTTTACCCATTCGGCTCCCGTAAACAGGCCGCCAAATCCGGAGTGGCCTTTTGCAGCGCGATATACTCCTATGCCAAATACTATTTATGTACTTCCTGCCCGAGCCGGAATACCCCACCTTGCCAAGCAATACAACGTACCGGAAGGCAAATGCAGTGTTATTAACAATAGTCTAAATTTACTATCTAACAAGGGTGAGGATATGCAAAAAATTTCTAAAAAAATAGATTTATTAGCCCCTGATATACTAGCTGTCTATCCATGCCGCTTAACACCGGGTAAACGTCTGGAAAAAGCAGCAGCTTTAGCGGGAGCCATAAAAAGAAAAACAGAAAAAAATGTTAAAGTAGTTTTCTGTGATTTCCCCTCGGCCGATATCAGTCCACAGAGCTATAAGAAACAAATAAAAAATTCCGGATGTGAATTTGGACTGGATGAAGATGACCTTTATTTTACAACCGATTTAGGTTATCCTTATGGATTTCCCAGGCAGGGAGTATTGGAGCTGTTTACCTTATCCAATCTTTTTATTTTTCCTTCATACTCAGAGGTATTTCCTTTAATTGTTCTGGAAGCAGCTAGTAGAGGTAATTTTTTGGTTTTAAATGAGGCTGTACCTTCACTAGAAGAGATTGGCAAACAGCTTCATGCTTATTTTATGCGCTGGGACGCCAGGAATTTTGGTTATGATACCAAGGAAGAGTATAATCCTTCAGAACAGGCATATTTAGAAGAGCATGGTCAAATAATAGTCAATCAAATGCGGGAAAATCCGGTGCTTTATGCTAAAACATTAGTTAGACAGCGTTATACACCCCAGTGGGTTTGGGAAAATCAGTTAGAACCTCTATTGAGCTAAGGGGTCAGGCTTTACTTTGTTCCTTTCTTTAAACTATTTCACAAAGTAAAGCCTGACCCCGATTCTTTTGCCCATTCTCTTATTTCATCATAGGTTCCTAAATCTTTATAAGAGCCCCCTTTAAAGCAGTAACAGTAAACTTTTTTTTCATTTATAAGGGGTTTAAGGGCATCAGTTAAAATTATTTCTTTTGCGGTAGCATGACTTTCCGTTGCTGCTGCCACAAACTTTTTTATTTCTTCGGTAAACTTTGGATTCCATACCATTGCTCCCCACATCCATTTTAGATTAGTAACCAAGGGTTTATCAGCTATGCCCAGGACTAGATCATCCTTAAACTCAACCATACCAAATTTAGCGGGGTTATTTGTAGGGAAACAACCTAAAGTAACTGTTCGGTTGAGATTAGATTTATGCTCTGTAATTAAAATATCTAAAAAATTTCCGGGCTGCACATAAGTATCGGGCATGGCAAAAACTACAGTTTTATCTTTTGTTAAATGGTAAGCTTCATTTATTGATTCTGGTAACGAGCGGGGTTCGGGATGGATGCAGTAAGTAAACTCCATACCAAATTTCTTGCCATTTCCCAAAAATTTGAGCAGATCTGTCTTTTGCGGGTTGATAGTAAATATTAGATGATTGATACCTGCTTTTTGCATAGCATCTATTGTATACATGATTATAGGACTATAATATGATTTATGGATATTAGGAAACATTTCTTTGGCGAAGGGCAGACCTAGTCTACTCCCCTCCCCTGCACAGGGTATTAAGCCGACCTTTTCCACGGTACACCTCCTCAGGCAGACACATGGGTCTGCCCCTGCAATGGGCGGGCATGGAAACCCGCTCCTACGGACGGATTCGCAGTGCGCGCCCCTACAAATCAACGCACTGGTAAATTAAGCTCTTTTGCTAGGGATATGATATATCTATTGACATAATCATCTTCAACTGACACTATAACATCAAAAGACCTTAGAAATCTTAATAAATCAACTGGTGAAATGTTATTATACAACAATTTTATAGCTGCCCAATCGAGAGGGCCCACGATCTTTTTAACTTCAGCCCCTACCTCATTTTCCATAAAATACTGTTGAGGTATCCAGAGGCAAATCTCCTTATCAGACTTGCCAAATGAAATAGCTTTTTGCAGACTAGTCCGCCACTGTGACTTGATATTAGTCCAATCAGCTGCCAGCAATATTCTTAGTGAGTTATCTTTCTTTTCTAGGAGAGGCTCAGATAATAAATTAAATTCAGAAATTTTAGTTGGAAAATAATTTTTTTCTCTTAAGTAAGTATTATTCTGAATGACCTCTCTAAAAGAATGGTGTAATCCATTTTCATTTTCTTTTCCTTTTAGGTTCCATTTAATCATGAATTTGGGGTGATTAGAAATAATTGCAGCAGAAGTAATTTCAGGAATTTTTGCAAAAGTTGCATTTCCAATATGATAGACAAATGAACTCCCTACCACGGCAATTCTAAGCCCAGTAATATTAGCACGAAAGGACCAATCAGTATCATCAGCCATACCCATGCCAAACCAAAAATCAAAACCGCCGATTAACATTAACATATCCCTTCTAAATGATACACAGGCACTAATCACATTATCAACATAAGAAACTTTCTCTTTATTGTTCTGCATAAACTTCTTAGCAAAATTATCGATTTCGTCTATAGAACTAAATAGTACTCCTAAATTTTGGATAGTAGCAGCATATGATAAATAGGGAGCAGCTACGCCTACCCCATAGTTATTTTCCAAGATTTCAGCTAAACCATTAAACCAATCCTTAGTAAAAATCAAATCGTTATTCATAATTGTTATTATTCTCCCTGTGGTTCTGGCAAGCCCTATATTTAATCCTACAGCATAGCCCATATTTTCCTCTAATCTGATTTCAATAATTTCAATAGTTCCGGCAGTGTACAATCTCTTTAAATCCTCAATACTAACACCTGTTTCATCTGTTGAACCGTTATTGACAATTATAAGCTCAATCCCTTTTGTTTTATATTTATCGTCTAAAGAATTAATTAAAGTAGTTATTGCTTGTTTGGAAAGATTCCAGTTATTGTAGCAAACTAAAACAAAGCTGTAATAAGACACTTTCAACTCACTCCCTATATTTGTGATTGCTATATATTTTATGTAGAGGGTTTACCAGTAGTTATTTTATTTTTAATATTCTTAAAAATAAGTGTTTCCTATTGGTTTGAAAAGAATATGCTATTCATATACTGCTTTAAACATCTTTAAAAGGAGGTCTATTATGGAGAATAGTGTTACCCTTGGTGGGTATAAGATTACGTTTTTGGGTTCTACAATCAGCAGTGATACCCAAACCTGGAGATATAAAATAACAAAAAATAATACACCAAATCCGCCAATTGTCAACTGGGGCATTGAACTAAGCTTTAATCCCAGGCATAAAGTTATTTCCGCTACAGGACCAACTACAGCTAGAGTAGGGATGGGCCAGCCCTGCCTTCCTTTTGCTGCTAATGCAGTTATTTGGGAAGGTCTGAATAATGATAGTGTAAATGGATTTTATACTTTTACATTGGAAGGAAATTATCAAGAAGCGCCAAAACAGGTTGCAGTTTATACCGGTGAATTTTGCCATAAAGCTTTCATAATCGGTCCCGCTTCTGAAATAAAAATTCCAGATCAGGAAATGGAACAAGAGGCTGCTCTATCTAAAAATTTGCCAGAGATTGAATTGGACCAAACTATACAACACCAGCAGCCACGACAAAAGTTACAGGAAGAAAATAAATTTATTACTAGGGGAGTTAGGATTTTTTGATCTACTTCCACCGTAAAAAAGGGGAAGGAGGATATTCCTTACTTTTAAATTCTTTTGAATTAATTTCATTTTGTTTTAGTTCTCTGGCTTCCTTTTCTTTTTCTGGAAGCCTTTCTCTTAGTTCATCATTAATTTTTTTAACTGCCTCCAAACTTTGCCTTAATCTATCTATTTCCTGTTCTAGTTCTATCTTTTTCTCATCAAATTTATTTGTTTTTAAAATATCCTCTTGGTTTTTTTTTAATAACTTATCCTTTAACTCTTTAATTTTTGTCTCCTGAAGTTTTTCATTTTCCCAAAGAATTTTTATCTTTCTTTTTTGTTCTGAAAGATCAGTTTCTAATCCCTCAATAACAGCTTTTTGCTCCTCAATCTTTTCTTGTAAAAGATTTAAAGGGTTATTGATTTCCGATATATTACTGTTTTTAAGGACAGAGTTTTCTATAAGTAAAAATAATGTGGTACTTGCCGGTTCAATAGTAATTAAATTAATACCTGGTATCTTTTCCAAATTTAAAAAAACGGAACTTCCATTTTTGCTGACTAAAATATTTTTTACAGGACATAATTTTTGTTTTGAAATAAGATAACTATAAATAAGGTCCTTATCCTGCCAAAAAACTTCTATATCTTCGTCCCACCCGTAAATAACCGGCAACAGATAATTTCCTTCCTGAGGAGATATGCACTGTTCTTTTGTCCAGCCCGTTCTTAACCAAAACCCTTGTGTTTTAAATTTTCTTATATACATAACTTTAAATTTTAAATCTCCCCGCCTCAGCCATACTAAATGGAGATTTCCATTATTATCGATTACAGCAGAAGGGCTAATATTCATACCCTCGGAAACAGTAATAATACTTCTTTCACTCCATTCATTTTCCATGCCCACTTTGTAAACTAATTGGTACTTACCATTATCATAAACCTGGTAAACTAAATATAGATAATTGTTATGGGCAACAATTGAACATGTTCCCGGGCTATATCCCCAGCCTTCATCAATAATCTGGATTTTACTCCAAATTCCCTCCTTTTTAAAGCAGTAATAAATTCTCCATTTTTTTGTATGTTCATTTTCGGTAAATGCTATTAAATTCACCGTATTCCCAATTAAACAGATCTTTTGGAAGGTCACTTTTTCTAATTCATCTGAAGCCATATTAATTACATCTGCATTTTTTTCACTAAAACATCTATAAATTATTTGCTCTTTATTATTTTTATAGCTGAAATGAAGTTCATTGAGTTCATTGTAAGTACAAATATCTAAACTAAATAACCCATTAAAATCTATCCCCAACTTCTGAAAATCAATAGTGGACTCCATAAAACTGCTTTCTATACGCCCAAAAAGTAAATTATTTTCTACTTTTAACTTCCACATCTTATCTTTCTTCTTAATAATTACCTCTTTAAAGCCTAATAGTCCATAATTATCTTCCATACAATACCTCCCCCTTACCTAAGACCTTATCCTATTTCTATTCATAAAAGGTAAACTGTATGAAAAAAAACTGGCTAAGCCAGTTTTTAGGTTTCGCTTCGCTAGGTTAAGGTTAAGGTTAAAGTTAAGATTAAGATTAAGATTAAGAAAGGCATCCCAGCAAGATGCCTTTTTTCATTGAAAATTAATCTTCAACAACCTCTTCTTCTATATTTATACTTTCAGGCTTTTTGTGCTCTGCATTTTTTTGTATAGGCCTAGCAGGCCTTCTAGAGCCGGCAATCATACTTACTAAATTATCTTTACCCTTGGCAACCATCTCTATTGTTGGCGCAAAGTTTTCAATCGAATCTAACAGCTGTTCTAAACTATTAGCAAAAGTTCTAATATTATTAGTAACACCCTTTAAATTGGAGACTGTTCTAATTAATGGTTTTGTTCTGCTTAAATTGTCAAAATCCTCATTGTATTGCGACATCTTCGTCCTCCTTCCTATTATTTAAAGGTTTTTATGGGTGAACCCAAATAACCATTTTAGAAGCCAAAAAATAATTACCAGCATTAAAAGTGTTTCAAAGAAAACATTGTTAAATAAAGCCCTATTTTTTACGGGAGCAATAAAAGTAACCGCCTTAGGAGAAGGATTTATTTTTACTATTTTTTTGGGTAACTGATTATTGGCTAGCTTTTCTCTAGGCGGCATAAGTGCACCTAGACCATATGTGGTATTAGGCTTTTTAAGGGAAAAGCTTCCCACAATATTATTGAGGCCTTTAACCAAGCTTTTTAGAGGGTTAGATCGAACATTTTTTTTAGATTCAAGCAAATCCGGCGAACCTTCCCCTGCTTCGTCTAATTTTTCCGGTAGTGGTCCCTCATCATATATTTCCGGCATATTAATCCTCCTTTCAAAATTTAATCTATTTACACTTATATAATATGAAACAAAACATATAGTTGTTTGCATTTAGTAGGTGGAGTTTTAAATTCCTCCATCTCAATGAAGTTTCATTTTATAATTCGTAATCTTATCCCATCCTTTAAACCTTAAAAAACTTCGGAAAATATTATCTAATTCTTCATCATCAGCCTGAGTATTGATAACTGTAACAAGGGTCATCAAGGCCTGTAACGGTAAAACAGTCGGTACTAATTTAACCTCATATTTTTTTATTAGACCATTATTAAAAATGCCTCCTAAAAGTCGAGGCCACTTATTATTATAAGTAAAGCTGAGATTAAGATAAAAACCAGCTAATTTATTTGTTGTTTTTTTCTGAGCTATACCTAAAACCGAACTGTTATGGTTTTTAGCTCTTTTATATATGAGAATTAAGGAATCCAGACCCCTATAGAGATTTTTTACATTAGCTGCAAGAGGCTCTTCTAAATCCTCTTTTTTTAAAATCTCCTCCAAACTCCATGTATTATATTTATTCGAATCTAAAAGATACCCAGCTATTTGATTAGACAATCTTTTTATTCTTTCCAGTTTTTTATTTTCAAGTGAAAATACAGCTAGATCTAAATCTAAGTTATCAATTACCTTCCTCAATATTATGTCAGTATTTAAAAGAGCGTTATCCTCTAAAATAGTTAGAAGTCTATCCATGGGTAAACCTTTAATAGGTCCATACTCTATATAAGTAAGAACATATTTGACTGTCGGCTGCTTATTATTACCTAGCTCATAAAGTATTTCAACCATGTTCATGTAACATGTATCCATTACTAGAACATCAATCTGGTCCTTTATGAAATTTAAGGCTTTAGCCATCTCGGGAATACCCATAATATAAGGTAGATCCAAGCTGTAGTCAGTTAGTGTCCCTAGGTACTCAAAACTGTGCCCGCCTAAAATTAACATATATCTTTCAGCAGGATAATTAACTATTCCCCATTGGATGAAATCATATAAAACCTTAGGGTCAGCCATATTTAAGCATCCCATTTCTGCACTAGTCTGAATAATTACTCTATTGTGGTTATTTTTGGTAATTACATACCTTCTTACTCCTGCCCATATTTCTTGATTATTAGAAAAGCTTTCCCCAGGCCTTAATATCTTTACCATTTCCCTTTCCGCCCTACCCAATAGAACTACTATATTTATCTGTTCATTTGCCGGCATCTTCATGAGATCCATTAATAATTGATACATCTCAGGTTCAAATTCATTATTTCCGTTTGCATATATTAAAACAGTCCACTTTTTGATCATAACATCATTACCTTTTTTAAGAATATTATTTGTTAGAATATGATTATCACTGTTAAATTGTGAATTATTTTATTTTTTTAATTTATTTTTTAAAAACAGTCACATTTTTAAAAACCTTTCATAAAATAAGGTAGATTATTTAATACGTTTTTTAGAAAGGAGTGTGACAGATGTCCCGCTACAGAAAAATAACACCTATAGATATTGCAGAGAGAGAAAAAATATTGAAAGGCAAAATGGGTGTTAATAGAGCAATGATGCAGAGACGCCCATTAAACAGGGCCCCTGGCCCCCCTCCCCTTTTATCTCTACTTAATCTCAAAAACGATTTATTCCGTTCCTTCGAAAATAAGAGTTCTCAAGAAGTTATTTTTCAAGTCTGCTCAAATGCTCGAGGTATTTGCGGCCAAATTCGTACCTTTACTAATGATTTAGATAAGCTGCTCAGTTCGGTAGAATCCCTCGCACCCGTTGTTGAAACCGTTGTTGCTAGCTATGCCCGTTCGACGAAAAACAAGGAAAAAAATATTGAACAAGATAAGAATCCAATAAATACAGAAAACTTAATGAGAAATACCGAAGAAAAACCGATAGATAGCGGCAGTACTAAAGCAATAAATAATACTTCTCCTCCTGTTCCCAGCAAGATGCCATCGGAAGAAGAATTAAAAGAGTTTTTAAATAATCCCCTTGTTTCCATGCTGCTCCAGACTTTGACTCAAAGACTAGCGGCACCGAAATAGCTAAAAATGTATATGAATAAACAGCCCACCCTTTCCCAAGGGTGGGTATCTTCTAATAATAAAGAATTTTGTTATATTTGTTTTAAAAGCTGAACAATTACTTCTCGAAAATGACTATTTTCTTGATAAATACTGCTTAACTCCATTAACCCTTTTATACCATACTGATAAACCAGCCCTTTCAAGTTTTTCTCAAAGTCCTGGTTTTTATCAGCTAGACTTGTTCGCTGAGCTAATGTAGCATGATAAACTCTTGTTTTTAAACAGCATTTTGGTTTCCAATTATTTTTTGTCCCTAAATAATAACGATAACCAATTAATAGGCTGTCATCTTCATAGCCCTGCTTTCCTTGTAAAAATCTGGTATCATATCCTCCCACCGCTAATAGTGCTTCAGCTCTATGTAAAACAGGATGAACAAAGCCTTCTAAAACTTTTTCATAAGTCAGATTGATTAACATATTGTACATATATTCTTGATTACTTAGGGGTATATCAGTGATTATAGTTCTTTCCTTTTCTTCAGGGTGAAGTTCTCCCCTGGAGGTTAAAATTCCCGGGCATACCATTGGTTCATCATTATTATCTTCTAAAAATCTGACTAATTCCGCTAACCAGTCCTTAGGAAAAAACATATCGACATGAACTTCAGAAATAAATTTGGTATCAGGAAGCTGGGTCCAGATATATTGGAAACAAGCCATTCTTCCCTGCGAAATACCTATATTTACCGCCTTACCTAATACTATAAACCGCAAATTAAAATTCTTTAGTAAAAATTCTAATTCTCCATTGTTAAGAATACCCTGATTATATAAAACAACAATGCCGTTTGGGTCGCTTTGTGTTAAACTCCCCAGGCACATCTTGGCTAATTCAAGGTCATTCTGGTTTCTAACCAGAAAAGGAATGGTATGTACTACCTGGTCCATTTTAAAAGCCCCCTAATAATACTATTTTTATAGATATCTTTTTATATGCTAAAAAGGGATAGTAGTTACAAAAAATATCCAAAAAAAGTTACATTTTTTTGATTAAATCATAAGATAACTTGAAATGATTTTAAAGCCAAAGCATAGGAGGTTAATATTTGCTTACATATAAAATTTTAATCGGTAGTCCTATCCGTCAAAAACCGGCTATTTTAACTGAGTTTCTACAATCACTGCTCCGTTTGGAAAAGGAAAATATAAGTGTTGATTTTCTGTTTATTGATGATAATGAACTGGAAGAATCAAGGAAATTATTAAATGACTTTAGCTGTCAACTAGGGAAAATTGAAATCATTAAGGGAGATAAAGTAAATCAGTACCTCTGTGATGAAGGCAGTCACCACTGGCAGGAAGCTTTAATTTGGAAAGTAGCTGAATATAAGGACTACATGATTAATACAGCTGCAGCAAAAAACTACGATTTTCTCTTTCTTATTGATTCTGATATAATACTACACCCCCGCACACTAATGCACTTAATTTCCACACAAAAGGATATCATTTCTGAAATCTTTTGGACCAAATGGAAACCTGATGTACCTCCTTTACCCCAGGTATGGGTAAGTGACCAATACAATCTTTTTTATCGAGCCAGAAACCAGGAACTTTCCCAGGAAGAAGCAAACAGTAGAATAAATGGCTTTTTACATTGCCTGCAAATACCTGGAATATATGAAGTAGGCGGTTTAGGCGCCTGTACCTTAATAAGCCAAAAGTCTCTCCGGTCAGGAGTCAGTTTTAAAGAAATTAGTAACTTAAGCTTTTGGGGGGAGGACAGACACTTTTGTATCAGAGCTGAGGCCTTAGGTTTTAAGCTATTTGTAGATACATTTTACCCCGCATTTCATATTTATAGGGAATCAGAGCTAGATGGAGCTCTTAATTATAAAGAAACTCTGCAGCGATTCACCTATCCTTATGGTACAATCTCAGCCCGCAGTAATACCAAATCCCAAGGTAATAAATTAACCCTTGCTATGCTGGTGAGAAATGAGGCAGATCGGTATTTACCCCAGGTTTTAAAGCATATTATTCAATACATAGACGAAGCAGTAATATTAGATGATGCCAGTGAGGATAATACTGTTGATGTATGTCGAAATATCCTTCAAGGTATCCCCTTACATCTTGTATCTAATAAATCCCCGGGTTTTCATAATGAAATAATTTTACGCAAACAGCTATGGGATGTAACAGTAAGTACAAATCCGGACTGGATTTTATGCTTAGATGCCGATGAAGTGTTTGAGGATAGGGCCAAAAACGAAATAGGTTCATTAATTAATCAACCTTATTATGACTATTATGCCTTTAGATTGTACGACTTCTGGAGTCCAACTCACTATAGAGAGGATAAATACTGGGAGGCTCATAAATATTATCGTAATTTTTTGATTAGACACCAGCCCCATTTTCTATATAAATGGCAGGAATCACCCCTGCACTGCGGGAGATTTCCTGCAAACATAACTGACCTCCCCGGTGCAGTCAGCAAGTTGAGGGTAAAACACCTGGGCTGGGCAGCTCCAGAAGATAGATTAAAAAAATACCAAAGGTATATGAAACAGGACCCAGAAGGGAAATATGGGATAATGGAACAGTACAAGTCAATACTAGATCCTCAGCCCAATTTGGTTGAGTGGGAAAAATAAGAAAATCTCCTCTTTCGAGGAGATCTCTTTTTCTTATAATACTAGATAGGTATTACAAACAGGTAGTATCATCAACACAGATAACTGTTTGAGCACACAGGTTATTTACTGTGAAAGCAAAAGTTACCGGACCGGAAACACTGGTAGATGTTGTGGTAATTGCTGTAGGATCACAGGTTGATGCAGAAACAATGGAAGTAGTTAATCCGCAGCAAGAAGTTGTTCCGGAATCAAAGGTTATAGACCTGGATTGATTAAATACGTTACAAAACTCCTCGAATGTTACACCATTTTGCAAAAAAGCATACTTAAACTGAGAGTCAAAGGAATAAGAAATAGTTGGCACCGGATTGGTAGTAAAAGCTACATTATACAATGCTACATTACATTCTGAGGGATTAGCCTGACCCACCGGTGTATGGGTAGGATTTGTACAGGTCACTGTAAATGCATCTGTATTTTCTACATCGGTAATTTCCTGCACACAAATTCTTCTTATTGGCATTAATTTAACCTCCTTTTTTATTGAAATCTTATATAGCTCACCGTAAAAAAGCACTTAACCTTCTATTTCAGTGAAACCTATATCTAATTCTATAATATTCGAGACTGCTTCAAGTGTGCTTTAGTTTAAAATTTTTGGTACCCTCCCCGACTTTTTTCATAATATAAAGCAAAAGTCTTGTTAAGGGGGGGCTATTTATTGAATTCTGAAGGTCCACTAATCAGCCTATGTATGATCGTGAAAAATGAAGAAAAAAATATCAGCCGCTGTCTAAAAAGTGTCACACATTATGTTGATGAGATACTAATATTAGATACAGGCTCTATGGATAAAACACCTGCCCTGGCCCAACAATTAGGAGCAGAAGTTTATTATGGAACTTGGGAGAATGATTTTAGTAAAGCCCGTAATGAAAGTATTAAACACGCCCGGGGTGAGTGGATTCTTTTTTTGGATGCCGATGAGGAAATCCCTGAGGAAACAGGCCGGATTTTACGTGGTCTAGCCCAAGAGCAGGAAGTGGAAGCTTATACCTTCAGCATATTAAACTTCACTACAAAGGACAAAGATTCCCAAAAACAAATAGGCATAAATTTACGCATGTTTAAAAATAACCCTCTCTATACTTTTGAAGGCAAAGTTCACGAACAGATTAAATCCAGTATTCTAAAGGCTAATTCCGTGGCAAAAATCGTACATTCGGGATTAACTATTATTCACTACGGCTACTGTACCGATAACATAAATAGGAAAGAAAAAAACCTCCGCAATATTAGAATGCTAGAGGAAGCAGTAACTGAGAATCCGATGGATGATTTTAGTCATTATAACCTGGCGGTAAGCTATTATGTCAGCGGACAGCTGGAAATGGCTAAAAAACACTTTCAACCGGCGAAACAACTTGTCTCCCCCAAGGCTAAATACTTACCGGCCTTATTCCGTAACTTTACAGTTTGTTTATTTGACCTGGTACACTATGAAGAAGCCTTAAACCTGCTTAATGAAGGTTTGTCCTACTATCCTGATTATCCTGACCTTTATTACCTTAAGGGGCAAATTTTTACTGCATTAAAATTGTATCCCTATGCTCAGCAATGTTTTGAAAACTGCTTAAAATTCACTAATATTAATCCTGAGTATATATCTACCTGCGGAGTTGAAAATTTTTTATCCTTAGAATATCTAGCCGATATCCATGCTTACCGGCAAAACTGGCCCCAAGCACTGGAATACCAGGTGCTGGCTGTTAGTACAGGGGCCAAATCTTATACTTCCGCTCAGAGACTGGCGCTCTTTGCCGGCAAAATATATAAAAATAACAGCAATATGTATTCATTTTTACAGGAAAACCTTCCCCATTTACGAAAACAGGAGATGCTCAATATCTTATTTATTACCGGCTGTTATGACCTTGTACTCCAAGAACTTGAAGAAATGGGAGAAAAGAATCCAAAGGAATTCCTGCTGGGGGCTAAGGCACAAATGCATTTAAAGGACTGGGCAGGGGCTCAAAGATATCTGCAACTAATACCAAATGAAAATACAGATTATCAAGAAGCCCAGGTTTTAGGCTCGATCTGCCGCTATTTGCAGAGTATGGATGCTAGCCCATGGCCACTGATAACTGATTTTAGCGACTTTTTACAAGTACCCAATGACTATCTGAACCTTATTTACCAGCTAATGCTCTATGATAGCGAAAGGACCCTAACTTTTAACAAAAATAATTTAGAGGCTGCAAACTTTGCCTTGCTATGCAGTACAGTAGGTAAAATTGCCTTTAATTCAGGTAATTTAGACCTGGCGAAAAATCTTTTCCTTGAAACTTTTAGCTTTAATTACCGCTCCCCTGATATTTACCGCATGTTGGGTGAAATACTTTTCCACTCAGGAGAAAAAAAAGAAGGTCTCTATCTTATTAGGCAGGCTGCTTATAAAGAGCCCAACAATCCAGAAAATTACATCTCCTTATTAAAGCACTTTGTAGATTACTTTACAGAACAATTACGGGGAATTTTAAACATTTATCCTCATTTGAGCCTTGCTATGCATCATCTTTGTGCCCTAACCACCTTTAGGGCTAATCTGGGAGGAAAGGAGGAATTCTCATGAAAACCAATATAAGCCTATGCATTATTGCCAAAAATGAAGCCCAATTAATCGGGCAATGTATTAACAGCGCCCTTCCCTATGTTGATCAAGTAGTGGTGGTAGATACCGGCTCCAGTGACCGAACCCGGGAAATTGCCAGAAATCTAGGCGCAGAAGTATGGGAATTCTCCTGGAACAATGACTTTAGTGAGGCTCGTAATTTTTCCTTGGAAAAAGCCCGAGGTGAGTGGATTTTATTTATGGATTGTGATGAAGAAATTGAAGAGAGTGCAGGAAAAACACTGTTGGAAGCCGTAAAATCCGATTACTACCATGCTTATTATGTTAATGTCAAGAATATCTTAGCCGGAAATAACCATGTTCTTTTTCACTCCATCAGGGTCTTCAAGAACCTGCCGCAATACAGGTTTAAAGGTAAAATCCATGAACAAATTTCTTATTCTATAGTGGAGAACTGTGGGGAAGAAAAAATTGGCCGAATTGGGTTTACCCTTCTCCATCATGGCTATAATCCGGAGAAAGTAAATATACAGGCTAAAATTGCTAGAAACGTTTTTTTATTAGAAGAACAGCAAGGTAATTTAGAAAATAAAGACGGCTTTTTTCTTTACAATATGGGCATTGAATACGTAAGACAAGGGAAGTTTCAAGAAGCTTTGGGAAATTTTATTGAATCCCTAAAGCTAACCAAAAATACTGCCGGATATGCACCTTCATTAGTTAATAAAACCATTGTTTGTTTAATAGAGATGAAAAGATACCGAGATGCTTTAGAGCAGTTAGCCTATTTTCAAACAGTATATCCTGACTATAGTGATCTCTATCTTTTAGAAGCTGCCTGCCATATAAGGTGCGGCCGCTTTAGCTTGGCACGGGAAAATATCGAAAAATCCGCCATGGTTTCCAATAATAACATAAATTTTCCTGTAGAAGGGACTATTTTCGGACAAAAGCCTCTTCAACTGCTGGAAATTTATCAAAATTTAATGTTATCAGACCAAAAGGAATTCAAGCTGAGTATATGTATTCTAGCCAACAACGTAGAAAATAATATTGCCAGGTGTCTGGCTGGTATTAATGAACTGGCTGATGAAATAATTTTAGTTACCACTGGATGCAATGATAATACTTTGAATATTGCTTACCAGATGGGTGCCTCTATTTACCGGTTAAACTGGGATAACAGCTATGCCAAGCTAAGAAACTTTGCCCTAAAGCAAGCGGCAGGTGACTGGATACTTTTTTTAAATGGTGAAGAAGAAGTACGACAAACGGACCTAAACACTCTGGTAAATTTTTTAAACAAATCTCAAAAGGCTGCATACAAAGTAAAAGTAAGATCATTTTTTGATATAGACAATTGGTCCTTATATCAGGAGGAAGCGGTCTGTAAAATTTTTCTTAATAATAAAGAACTAAATTATCAATCATGTTTATTGGAAGATATTGACCAGAGTATTCCCGAGAGCTGCCGTAATAACGACATCAGTTATCTACCCTTAACTATTTATGATTATAGTCCTCTAATAAAGGCTCCCTTGAAAAAAGATACTTTTAAAAGGAATGTGTCTCTTTTAGTGCGGGATTTTAAGAATAGTGGTAAAAATAGTTCAGTTTATGAAGCCATGGGAAACGAATTTATGAAAATGAATAAATTTAAAATAGCTTTGGTCCACCTTGAAAAGGCCTTATTAATATCCAACATATCCAACTATCAAGCTCCAGCTAGTCTATGGTACAAAGCTATAGCCTGTCATTATAAATTAGGCCGTTTCCTTGAAGCTTTAAAACTGGTTAATGGGGCTAGTGAAAACTATCCTGACTTTACTAACATTGTTTATTTACAAGGTTATTGTTATCTTAAGCTTGATTATTTAGAAGATGCAGAAAAATGTTTTACTAGATGTTTAGAGCTTGGAGAGACTCCCTGGGAAAGGTATATTGTTCAGCCAGGAGCCGGCAGTTATTTAGCTCGGTGCGGTCTAGCTGAAGTTTATTTAGCACAAGGTAAATTGGGAAAATGCCTTCAGCAATATCAAGCTGCCGCCCATTACCCCGAAGGGAAAACCTATGCCCTTCCTTTATTAACTAAGATAATTATTGAAAGTCAGGGGGCGGAAGGTATCTTGCATTATTTTAAAGAAAATTCTTTAGTTTCCTGCGAAAATTTATGCTTAGCTGCCGACACAGCGATTAAAAATAGCTGCTTTATAGTAAGCTTGGAACTTATAAGCGCAGCAGTAAAAATAATGCAAGAAGAAAAAAAACCTGCCTTATATGAATTAATTTCCAGGCAAATGTTTGACTTTTTAGGTAACCTCTATACTGATGCAATTAAGTATAATTCCCATAAACCCCAACTGCAAAATTTAAAATACTTTTTTAGAGATTCCTAAAGTTCAAGAACCCCCCAACGATTTTTGTATCATTAGGGGGTTCTTCATTAAAAGGGTAATCCTATGTTACTTATTAGTTTTTGAGTTAACTGCTCCATCTGCTCCCGATTTTGTATTCCACCAGATGTTTCTATCTCCGCGATGATATCATTGATTACCTTTCTTTTTTCTTCCGGCAAAAAAATTCCAAATTGGCCGATTAGTGCTTTGAGTTCTTCAAAGCTTTGGGGTGGCTGAAATTGATTCATACTCTACCTCCTTGTATATATTAATCCTTATCTTTAAGACCTAAGGACCTAGAATAAAGAACATTACAGGACTTTTCTTCCTTTACCTTTCCCACAGCCCTGGAGTACAGCACTTGCTTCTTATTTCGCGGCTCTTCAGCAACTGCTTCAAGTACCTGTTTCTCCGGCACCTTAGCCTCTTTACCTATAATTCTGCTGAAAAGTATCTTAACTTCTTTTCCCTCCTCATCCCTCGTATCATCTTCATCTCGTTTATCAGTACCAGTATCCGCTGATCTAACAGGCCCAAAATTACCGCCCTTGGAAAAGTATACTAAAACAAAAGCTGCCACTAGTAAGATAATACTGAAGGACCTGCTTCCCCGACCAAACAATCCGAACATTGATTTCCCCTCCTTTGCCAGTTTTTGTAACCGTATCAAAAACTCTTTTTAAGTCATTTCATAATATGCAGTTTAACCTCAGGTGTTCCAATTTTTTTAAAAAAAATCTATATTTTATTTATATATTTTTTCTGGTAGCAGATTTTAGTTTGATACATACGATATTAGTGTGAAAGAAAAATCCCAAAGAAAGGGGGCAGAAATATGGCTGATCAAGCTGTAGGTCAATACGGCGGTGGTGGTCTTTTGTTTAATAACGTGTTTTTTGAAACCCTACTCATGGTTATAATTATTTACTGGCTGTTAAGATGGCTCTTTGGTTTTGGTTACTGCGGATACTAGTTCTACTTAAAGGGGTAAAGCTTTATAAAGCTTTACCCCTTTAAAAAAGAAAAAGGATAAAAATATAAATTACCTTGGAACCAGATTTGCCTGCATTACATACGATATAACGTAAATCAACCAAATCAGACTGCAGAAACATGAAAGGAGGAATAAAAATGACAGACAAGGCAGCCGGCAAATACGGTAGTGGTGTACTTTTCAACAACTACTTCTTTGAAACTCTACTTATGATCATAATCATCATCTGGCTTTTAAGGTGGCTCTTCGGGTTCGGTTATGGCACCTGCTAGAAAAATAATTAATTCTGCACCCGAATATCACAATTTTCATAAGATATATCGTAGAGGTCGATAATGACCTTTAAATGAAAGGAGGAAATATTAAATGGCTGATAATCTTGCTGGTCAATATGGTGGCGGTGGTGTTTTATTTAACAACTACTTTTTCGAGACACTTTTAATGATTATTATCATTTACTGGTTGTTAAGATGGCTCTTTGGTTTTGGTTACTGTAATTACTAATTACAACCTGAAATGGGGTAAAGCTGGCTGAACCAGCTTTACCTCTTGATTTGAAAATTAAGCATTTTTAAGAATAAGTTAATTAATATAGCATTGGAAATATTCAGTTAAAAAAGGGGGTTTTCCTATGACTGATAACGCAGCTAGACAATTTGGCTATCCATACGCCGGGGGCTACTGGTGGATTTGGATTATCATAGCAGTTCTCTTCTTTATATTCTTCTTCGGCCGCGGATGTGGTCCTGGCATTTGTTAAGGAAGTTATTATAGGTTGAAATATCTAAGAAAGGAGGCATTTAAATGGCTGACAATGTAGCTGGTCAATTCGGTTTTGGTTTTGGTTCTATTTGGTTGGTCTGGGTAGCCATCATTGCCCTGGTAATCTTCGTGTTCTGTATCCCTGGCTGTTTCTAGGATTGCCAAAAATAAAATGGTAAGGCTTTTAGCCTTACCATTTTATTTAATATCAAACATCTAATCTCACAATCTAAGCATTTTTCTCATAGTATATTAATGTAAAGAGAATATAGCCTTATTTGGAAGGGGGTTGAATATATATGCCTGATAATGTAGCTGGACAATTCGGTTTTGGTTTTGGTTCTATTTGGTTGGTCTGGGTAGCTTTGATAGCCTTGATCATTTTCGTTTTTTGCTTCCCATATGGCGGATACTGCTAAAAATAATAAAAAGCGGTGCAGCTTAAGCTGTACCGCTTTTTATAGCTTTTTTGTTATTTTTTATGTATTCTATCGCCAGTTCTGCACTATCTGCAATACTGAAGATCTTATCCAACTTGGCAAAGCCAATTATTTTTCTAACATAATCTGTCATACCTGTATAAACAATTATGCCTTCTTTTTGGTTAACATGTTTAAACAATGATATCAGCATTCCCAGACCGGAAGAATCCAATAAAGGTACTTGAGAAAGGTCAAGGACAAGCTTGGTAGTATTTATTCTGGTTAATTCTTCTTTTATTTTCTCTTTTAGTTCATTTGACTGCAGTAGAGTAACTTCACCACTAAGGCTGACAATTAAAATTTCTTCCTCGAATTTGAATACAGCATTTGCCATTTTTACCCCTCCTTCTAAGGGACATATTTTCTTATTCATTTCTTTTCGCCATTTATATGAAAAACCCTCTAATGCTACATACTTCTACCTTTATTTAGTAATAATACATTAGAGTAGTTAGTTACTAGCCACTAATAATGGGGGATATTATGTTTAACCTCAAAAAACTAAAATTCCTGCAGTTTTTAATCAGTCAAAAGCCTTTAAAAGGTCAGCAGTCTGATAAAGGCCAAGGGGACAAGCGCCATGGACTCACTGCGAATTTAAAAAGAAATATAACCATCTTGAAAGATAACTTAGGAACCAGCGGTGATATCGTCTATCATGAATTTACCATGGGAACTGAAGGCCGTCCAGATGCCTCGCTTATCTATGTCGACGGACTAGTAAATAAAACTGTAATTAATGAGTTTATCATCAACCCTTTGATGTTAGAAAGTCGGTCTGTTTCAGAAAAATGCGGAATTTTCCCTAATTATAACATAGATGTCATAAAAAATACGCTTATTTCCGTTGGTGGAATAGAGAAGGTATCTACCTTTGAGGAGCTAACTGATAGTTGTCTATCAGGTGATACTGTCTTATTAATAAATGGTCTGACAGAAGGGCTGGTTATCAGTACCCGTGGCTGGCAAACAAGGGGTGTCACTGAACCAGATACTGAAGCAGTGGTAAGGGGTCCCCGGGAGGGCTTTACCGAAACACTGCGAACAAATACTGCTTTAATAAGAAGAAGGATTAAAAGTACCAACTTAACCATTGAAACTTTTACTATTGGTCAACAAACCAAAACCGATGTAGCTGTAGTCTATATTAAAGGAATTGTCAACCCAGGCTTAGTAAAGGAAATAAAAAAGCGGCTAAAAAGCATAAATACCGATGCTATTTTAGAATCAGGCTATATTGAGCAGTATATCGAGGATGCTCCCTTTTCCCCTTTTAGCACCATAGGTAACAGTGAGCGGCCTGATTCAGTAGCTGCAAAAATTCTAGAAGGTCGAGCGGCAATTATTGTTGATGGAACACCCATGGTTCTAACAGTACCCTTGCTTTTTATCGAAAGCTTTCAGTCAGCAGAGGACTACTACTCTCGACCCTATTATGTCAGTATTGTCAGGATACTACGCTTTGTTTCTTTTTTCATTAGTATATTTGGTCCGGGAGTCTATGTTGCTTTAGTCTCCTTTCATCAGGAGCTTATTCCAACCCCCCTCTTAATAACCTTTGCGGCGGCTAGAGCAGGTACACCTTTTCCGGCAGTAGTGGAAGCAATCATCATGGGTATTGCCTTTGAAATATTAAGGGAAGCAGGGATCAGGCTCCCCCGACCCGTAGGTACCGCCATAAGTATTGTAGGGGCTCTGGTCATAGGAGAAGCTGTTGTTTCCGCTGGCCTAATCAGTGCTTCTATGGTTATTGTGGTTGCACTTACCGCTATTGCCTCTTTTGTAGTTCCGCCCCAGGCCGATGTCGGGGGAATTGCCCGTGTCAGTATGGTATTTCTAGGAGGAACCTTAGGTGCTTTTGGTCTTATGATTGGGTTTTTAGGGGGCTTAATCCACCTTTGTACCTTACGCTCCTTTGGCACACCCTACATGTCACCTTTAGCACCCTTAAAGCCTCTGGATTGGAAGGATGTTGTTATTAGGTTCCCCCTATGGACAATGATTACCCGGCCTTCCAGTATGGGCTGGAATAATCCACAAAGACAGGAAATTGCTATGATGCCTGCACCACCGCAGGATGGGGAGGAAAGTGGGCCAGCTCAGAAGTAAAGGTTTAGGTTTCGCTCGCCCTCAGGCTCACTAGGTTAAGGTTAAGTAAAAAAATCTAGGGTTTTCACCTTAATCTAGCGAAGCGAAATCTTAAAATCTCAACCTCAACCTCAACCTTAACCTATAGGGGTGAAATATGGAACACCGTAGGAAACTATTTATTACATTAGTTCTCGCAATCACTCTCCTGGGGAGTAGCTGCTGGGACCGGAGAGAACTTGATGATTTGGCTATTGCCACAGCTGTAGGAATTGATCAGGCTGAGGATCCTAATAAGCTGCTAATGACTGTAGAGATAATCCTGCCGCAAAATGTTTCTACCCCAGGAGGTGGAGGCGGCCAGGGTCCAGCCTCCTTAAATATTCAATCCCAGGGCACTACACCCTTTGAGGCTGCAAAAAGATTGACCTTTGAATCAGATAAGAGGATATATTTTGCCCATAATCCTGTTCTTATTTTTAGTGAAGAAATGGCCAAAAAAGGCATTCTCCCCGCTTTTGATTTTTTTATTAGGGACCCTGAGCCTCGAAGGACAGCCTGGATGCTGGTAGCTGAAGGAAAAGCCCAAGATTTAATTAATGTCCAAACTATCTTAGACCCAATAACAGGTCTTTATATTGAACAACTAATAGAAAGTACAGGTGCTGCCTCCCAAATAGCCACTCTAATGGTCCAAGGCTTCCTGGAAAGATTAATGAGTCCAACAACAGCTCCTTACTGCTCTATTATTAGGATAAAAGGGAAAGAAAATAATAAATCCATGGAATTATCGGGTACAGCCATATTCAAAAAAGATAAAATGGTTGGTAAATTTGATTATAAGGAAGGGCGGGGTCTCCTTTGGGTTCTCGGGGAGGTAGAAAGTGGAATCATTACTGTACCTTGTGAGAAGGAGGGCAATATAGGCCTGGAGATAATCCGAGCTGATGCAAAAATTACTCCCGCTATTATTGATAATACTTTAAAGGTAATTATCAATATTACTGAGGAAGGCAATCTTGGTGAACAGGAATGTCCTATTGACTTAACTGCACCCGAAGCCTGGCAGAGTCTAGAGAGAAAACAAGCTGAAGCCATTCGGCAAGAAGTACTAGCCGCTGTCAAAAAGGCCCAGGAATTAAACGCCGATGTTTTTGGTTTTGGTGAGGCTTTCCACAGAAAATATAAGGCTCTCTGGAAGGAGCAATTAAAGAATAATTGGGATGAATTTTTCCCCGACCTGGAGGTTGAGGTCTTGGTAGAAGCAAAGTTGCGTAGAACAGGAACAACTACTAAGCCGGCAGTACCGGAGTAAAAAATCCCCGGTCGTGATTTTTTACAGTCTATACTTTGAGGCTATACAAATCTGTCTGTGGGCGAGTGTGCGAGAAAAATCAGGTTAAGGCTAAGGTTAAGGTTGAGGTTGAGAAAAAAAATAAAATAGACATTCAATGATTGTGTCAGACGCAATATTTTGACCAGATAGCTTTACTGGGCACTGGGCACTGGGCACTGGGCACTGGTCACCGGTCACGAATATAGTTTGTTCACCAGCCACTAACCAATTGGAGGTAATGCCATGGAGCTTGAAAGGGGAAAAATAAATAACCTGCACTTAACCTTTCTTATCATCGGCTTTACCTTTGGCTCATCGGTCATAATTTCACCAGGAAAAGGTGCCGGTCAGGATACCTGGCTTGCTATTCTAGCAGGGCTGGCAGAAGGGCTGATTTTTGCCTGGATTTTCTTTACGCTAGCTGTGAAATTCCCGGGGAAGAATATAATTCAGATTAATGAGGTTGTTTTCGGAGTATTTACAGGGAAAGTAATATCTCTGCTTTATCTATGGTACTTTTTCCACTTGGGCTCCCTGGTCCTCAGGAACTTTGGCGATTTTTTTACCAGCCTTATTTATTTTCAAACACCATTGGTCGTTATAATCGGTTTAACAGCAATATTAGCAGCCTCGGCTGTCCGCAACGGCATTGAAGTAATTGCTAGATGCAGCCTGGTCCTTGTCCCCATAACTATCTTTGCTTTTATTTTTGATACTGTCTTTCTGCTGCCCGAGACGGAAATTACTAGGCTTCTGCCAATATTAGAACTTCCTCCCAAGGATTTTCTGAAGTCAAGCCACTCTGCTGCCACCTTCCCTTTTGGGGAAACAGTAGCTTTTCTGATGATCACAAGCTCTCTTAATAAAAATTCAATATCTTCAATGAAAAAGTTTGCTCTGGGAGGCATTATTATAGCAGCCATATTTTTTATTATGGCTGCTATCAGAAATGCAGCAGTGCTGGGTGGAACAGCTGAGATAAGCCTCTATCCTTCCTATGTTGCTATTCAGCTTATCGAAGTCGCTGAAATTTTATCCAGGCTGGAGGTAGCAGTTTCATTTCCAATATTCATTATGGGATTTTTAAAAATCTCTGTCCTGTATTATAGTGCTGTAGTAGGTAGTGCGCAAATTTTAGGGCTCCGCAGCTATTTACCCTTGGTTCTACCCATAGGCACTATTATGGTAGTTTTAAGTATTACCCAATTTGCTACTGCCGTAGAAAACATTATCTGGGCCACCGACATTTATCCCTTTTACAGCCTGCCATTTCAATTAATATTTCCATTGCTTGCCTTAATTGCAGCCATATTTAAACAAAGTAAAGCAGGCGCTAAAAAGGCGGGTGAGGCACAATGAAATTAGAAGGCGGTCAAATATCACCAGGGCAAATTATCTTTTTAGTGATTTCTTTTTGCCTAGGTCCAATCCTTCTTAAATCGGTCGCATTGGAAGCAGGACATGCTAATTGGCTGGCTATATTGTTGGGCTTGGCTGGGGGACTCCTAATTGCTCTTTTATTTACCAGCCTATCCATTAGGTTCCCAGGTAGAACTTTGGTAGAATTTAATGAAATAATTTACGGGCCTTTATTAGGTAAGGTGATCTCCTTGACCTATTTATTTTATTTTTTCTTATTACCAACTTTGACTTTGCGGCTTTTTGGTGATTATCTTACAGGATTAATCTTTCCCCAAACCCCGATGGTTGTAATAATAAGTCTTATAGTCCTGGTTAGTGCTTCTGCAGTTAGAAATGGTATTGAAGTGATAGCCCGCTGCAGCCAGGTTTTGTTACCCATTACTATTATATTGTTATTCTTGGCCGCTATCTTTAGTATACCTCATATGAAATTTAACCGCTTTTTTCCAATATTTGAAGTGCCGGTGGCTGAGTTTTTAAGAGTCAGCCTATTCACCTCAACCTTTCCCTTTGGTCAAAGTATAGCCTTTTTAATGATTCTTGCATTTATCGGGATAGACTCTAAGAAGGTAAAAATGGCCCGTGTTTCTGTTATGATAGGGTTAATTGGGGTAGGCTTAATATTAAATTTACTGGTCCTTCGTAATAGAGGCTTACTAGGTGCAACTCAGTTTATCGAAGTTTATACCTCCCATCAGGCACTTGGACTCATAGATGTAGGGGGTGTATTAACCCGTTTGGAAATTGTAGTAACGATTAATTTTCTTAGTATGGGTTTTATCGCCATCTCTCTACTCTACTATAATACCGCATTGGGAATGGCTCAAATTCTAAAGCTCCGTACCTACCTGCCCCTGGTCTTGCCCATAGGTATCTTAATGATTTGCACTAGTATCACCCAGTTTGAGAATGTCTTTGAATACCAGCACTTTAGTGGAGATATTACTCCCCTTTTTGCCTTACCCTTACAGATTGGTATACCTATACTTTCTTTGATTATATGTAAAATAAGGGACTTACCGAAAAAGGAATAGGGCTGCAATATAAGTCATAGGCTAAGGTTTCGCTTCGCATTTGCTTCGCTAGGCTAAGGTTCCGCTTCGCTAGGCTAAGGTTGAGAAAGGACTTTAAACCTTAACCTTAACCTTAACTTAACCTTAACCTCAGCCTTAACCTTAACCTTAACCTTAACCTTAACCTCAGCCTTGATCTTAAGGAGTGAATTGATATGAAAATTTTCTTTTTACTTGCTATTTTTTCGGGAATAGTAATTTTTGAGGCACCGGGCCTTATTTATCGAAAATACTGGAAGGAACTGATTGTATTTTTCCTTTTCCTAGGCTTTGCCTTTACAATCAGCCTACTGGCTGTCTTAGGAGTCCCCCTCCCCAGCCCTGCCAAAGGAATAGAAACAGTAGTTAATTTTATAATTAAGTTAATTACGGGGAAATGAAAGAACGGGCTTCCGCCCGTTTACGCAGTTCAGGGACGGTTCTTGACTTGCTCGAAATTAGTCTTTCCCAAAGCAAAAAAGCCGGTTTACTAAAACCGACCTTTCAAATTTCTTATGTAGCAATTAAGCTAATCACTGGCTGGCTTTAGTTATTAGAGGCTAGTTGTTAGTTGTTAGTAAGGTTTTCAGTGCAAGTCTGAAATCATAACCGACTTTTCTCAAGTTTCTTATGTATTTTTTATAATCTTTACACTTTTACACTTTTTCACTATTTCACTGTTTCACTAACCTAATTGCTTCCTTAATCAGCTCATTGAGAGGTCGAGATTCAAATCCCACCAGTTCAACATGGGGCTGATTGACAGGCAAAAGAATTTTGCGACAATTGAGAGTAGAAATTATTTCGGCAATTTCAGGAGTTATTTCCCCCATTAAAGCATTAGGAACAATAATACCCAGAGGGCCCATAATCACCTGGGCATCCTTAGTACTAATTCTTATCGCATTTGTTCCGGTTGCACCTTTAGAGGCTCCCGCCTTCACCATAGCAGCAGTTGCAATGGCATTAGTGCCTAAAGCCCATATTACCACATCAGTGCCTAACTCCCTAACTAGGCCTTGAATTAGTTGGGCTCCCATACCTCCACCCATTCCATCGATTACGACAATTCTCATCTTATTTGCTCCTTTTTGCTAATAAATCACTCATTTTCCGGTAGGTATTTTAAAATCATCACAGCAATAACTCCCCCTATCAATGCTGTTATTAACTGGGGGAAACTTAGAGCCTGGGCTACCTTAGGCGGTACCTGTATAATAAAGTTTACAGCTAGCGATAAAAAGCTGAATTTAACAATAGCACCTACAGTAATACCTACCAAATTATTAACCTTTCTAGCCCAATAAAATCCCAAACACAATAAAGCATTCCCTACCATTATTACCGGCACAGCAATAGCTAAGGGCATTATCCCCTGTAAAAAGGCCATGACTGGAGAAAATATTCCAATGATAATGCCTGTTAAAATACCCGTATATCCGGTAGCTAGAATTAAAATTGCATTGATAGCAGGACCTGTTAACCACTGAACCTTCATTTGCTGAACAGCAATAGTCAAAGCCAAAAGAATAGCGGTACGAGTAATTATTTTTGCAGTTATTTTCATAATAAACACCTCAAAATCATTTTAGGCCATATTTTGAGGCAAATCAATAGTTAATAGTTAATACTTAATACTTATGGGTTAAGCTTTTGCGTCTGACATTTACTTATACTGATAGAATTTTGCGTCTGCATTTACTTATACTGCTAGATTATCGGGTCTGACATACTCACAGGTCAAGCTTTTGCGTCTGACAATACTTATACTGTCATTTTTACCCGTCTGATAAGAACTTTTAATTCTTGATTTTTCTGGGCACAGGGCACTGATCACTGGGCACTGATTATTTGTATTTATCACTGAGCACAGTTTTTATCAGACGCATAATTTTCACCCATTAGTTATGTCAGACGCAATATCTTTACCCAGTAGTATTGTCAGACGCAGCAAATTGTCCCCAAAGTAGATATCAGACGCAACAAACTGACCTCAAAGTAAATGTCAGACGCGTAATCTTAGCCAAGTAGCAATTGTCAGACGCAATAAACTGTCCCCAAAGTAATTGTCAGACGCAACAAATTATCCTGGCAACAATTATCAGACGCAAAATGTTCACTCATTTGCATCCTTTTTACTTCCCGCATATTCAGCTTCTGCTATTTTCTTTTTTTTACTAATCTTTTTAAGTTTTGGCTTTAAGGCGGGCCTTATTAAAATTTTACCCAAAGTGTTACGAAGGCTTATGGTATCAAAAACTATTTCTCCCCAGGTTGGATGGTCTATTTCTTCCGTTTCCGGGTTTTTTTCCTGTTCTTTATAAAACTCCTGCTTAATTCCCAAAAACGCCAGTATGGCGGCAGTCACCGCCAATCCACCGGTAGTGCCAAAGGTTAATAAATTACTTTTTTCCATAAGAATACCAAAAACAGGAGGGCCAATTGCAACTCCAAAAAAGCGTACAGCACCATAGAGAGCGGTTATCATTCCTCGCTCAGCCATGACTACAGTACTAGTTATTATTGTATTTAGAGAGGTTAAAACTAATCCACCGCCTATACCTCCTATTACTAGAGCGCCAATAAAAATATAAGTATTGTTAATAAAAAAAGGTATAATAAAATTCGATGACCCCAATAACATCACACCAATCACAACGAATATTTTATAATTAGGGTTTTTATTTTGAGTTATTATTCCCGTTAACAAAGATGTAACAGAAATAGCCAACACAGGAATAGCCAGCACTAAACCTTTTATAACTCCTTCTAATCCATATTTTTTTTCCAGATAATCTGATAGATAAAACAAAGTTCCAAAAAGAGCATACAATGCAACTGAACCTGCAAAAAAAGCACTAAGTAAATGAAAGCCTTTGCCTTTAAAAATTCTTTTGAGAGCAGACAAATATTCTTGTACGGTTTGTGCTTTTTTATTAGTAGTTGGATCTTTAACTAAAAACCAGACAGCTAAAGCAATAGGAATACAAAGAACGGGAAAAACAAAAAATGTTGCATACCAAGCTATCAGACCAACTAATGAACCTAAAATTGGACTAACTACTTTTCCTAAACCATTGGAGGCTTCTAATACTCCAAGGGCTTTACTCCTTTCGCCTGATACAAATATATCACTGGAAAGAGCCATTGCTATAGGAGCAGTACCGGCAGCACCTATGCCCTGTAAAACTCTACCGGCCATTATAACTAGGTAAGAGTTATTTAAAATTAGGATTCCTAGTAAAGATACCACTCCCCCGAGACCATACAAGATTAAAGAAGGCACTATTATCATTTTTCTACTTATTCTATCAGAGAGAAAACCGGCAATAGGAATAACTAACCCTGCCGGAACAGAAAATAAGGTTATAACCAAGCTGACTTTAAACTGGGAAATATTTAGTGCTGATTTCATTTGGGGTAAAATAGGAATAAGCATCGAATTTCCCAAAACCATAATTAAGGGTACACCAGCTAAAGCCGCTAAAGTGACTCGAGTTTTTGCCTTCAATAGATCCACTCCTTTTTATTGTGCCAAAGATATTTTACCCGTAAATGCAAAAAAAAAACGTGTTCACGTTTTTTTTAGATTACGCTTCGCTAGATTTCCCTGTTTGAATCTAGCGCAGCGGAATCTAGCGAACTAAGTGAGCGAAATCTAAATACTATAGCATTAATATTTAAAGAAATATTAATGCTATTTTACAAAATACTCAATTATTTTAATAAAACCTGCGGCTAGACCTGCTGCCATCAGTGGCCCTACCGGAATTCCTTTAAATACAACGATACCAATGATTGAGCCTACAACTAAACCTGACATAAGCTCTGGTTGGATCTTTAGCATATTTAAGCCGGCACCATTCATATATGTGGCTAAAGCACCACCGGCAGCACACATCAAACCCTGCCAAGTTAAAATCCCTTTCATTAAATCCCGGAAAGTCATCTGCTCACTTGCAAAAGGTACTAAAACAGATAAGAGTAAAAACAGCAAACCAATTTCTAACCCCCTGCGTTCTATAAGAGGGAAATAATGTTGCAGCCTGCTAAGCTTTAATACAAGGAGAATGCAGGCTGAAGTTGCTAATAAACTGGATTTCCCGATTATTCCTATCAGTATTAAAACCAGTAAAAGTCCTTCACCCCACATGAAATCAACTCCGTTATACTAGCTATTTGGTGAAAATATTAAGATCTATTTTTTCATTAAAATATATTCAAAAAATCAACTAGTATGCTTTAAGTTTATTTCTATATAGAAGCATTAAAAATTCAACTATTTCTTATGACTAAGTTTATATTTTCTGCATAATTATTACTTAGGAAGAAATAAGGAACTAGGTGGAACTTTATCTATGCTAAGAATAGTACTGGGTATGGGAATTTTAAGAATAATATCAGGCCTGATTGAATTATCCGCAGCCTTTTTAATGCTATATTTTAATAAGGTAGAAACGGCATTTAAAATTAATGCTTGTCTGGCTGTTATAGGACCAATTATTATGATTTCTGTTACTTCTTTAGGATTAGTTGGTTTAGCAGGAAAGATAGGCATTAAGCAGCTAGTATTTATCTTTTCAGGGGTTAGTTTAATATTTATTGGTTTAAATAAAATTTAATAAAAAATTTAAAATTTTCCAATCATAATTATCTTCCTTTAGAGCAAACTATAAATGTAATTATGAAGGAGACAAAAATGTCTTCAAATTAAAAGGAGGATAAATAAATGACAATTGGTACCAAGATGCACACTACATTAGCTAGTATAGAAAATGCAGCATCTACCATGAAGACCTTTGCCTTAGAAACAGAAGATAAAACAGCCAAGCAGATGTTTGCTCAATATGCTCAGCAGCTTGACAGTATCTCTCAAGGAATGGCTTCCCGTTGTAACTATATTGAACAGCAAGAGCCTCAATATAAAGTTTTCCAAAATATGATGCAACCGCAACAGCAACAGCAGCAGCAACAATTACAACAACAACAGCAGCCAATTCCAACAAAACCAACTACAACTACAACTCAACTAAAATAGTCAACTAAATACAATTCCCTCTGAAAAGAGGAGTGCCAAAATTGGCACTCCTCTTTTCAAATTTTTTTAAATTTGGATTCCTTCTAATAATACATTTTCATCATAGCTTGATATATCATATTCCGGCAAGCTATCTTTTAAGTATTTAGGTGACCACACTAGACTTAAGGAATCTAAATCAGCAAATTTTGCTTTTGTTGAGCACTTGCATAATTCTTCTAAAATGGCTATTTTTCTACCTTCCTTACCATTTATAATTCCCTGTAACCTAAATAAACCATCATTATCATTTGCTGTCTTAACAATAGCGCCATTTTTCATTATTCAGTACCCCCAAATAAAGTTCATCCTATATAATAATTTATGTATCTTTCTGATTTTTGTTAACAGAAATCCCCAAAAGCGGTTCCTATTATAGCTTGTCCTGCCATCCGGAATTTGTAATTCCTTTATTGTCTTTAAAGGTAAAAACTATTCCAATAACCCCTAATAAGTAAAGGCCTCCAGCCCCAAAATAATATAAATATTTTGGACTTAGATCTATCAATAACCCAAAAATAAGCAAAACTGTCCCATAGAGGAAATAAGGCATTAGCCTAGGCTTTGCAAACACCCTTTGCCGTGCACCTTGAAAAGTCCTAGCTTGATGTTCAATCTTTTTCAAAAGCAAATCTTTGATTTCCTCTTCTCTAGGGTATTTACCAGCATCCTTAGCCATTTGGATTAATTCCTTTTGTCCTAAAAGGATTATTCTCCTCTTTTCTCTGATCAAATTACAGAAATAGCTTGTATCATCACGAAAATCGGTTGTTGAGATAATAATTCCTTTATCATATTTTCTTCTGCTCATGGCTTTAGATAATTCCCTGGCTGAACGGGATTCAACTGCATTTTCCCCAGCTAAAGAATGACACTGAATAGCTACTAGTTCACCCTGATATTTTGCTATTAGGTCTATTCCTTCACTCTCTAGATGTTCTGTAATTTCTACTTGAGAAAATTCCCCTATATTAGTTAGTAAATCCTGTATAAAGATTACAAAGCTTTCTTTTTCCATAGAATTAACTCTTACTGAAAACTCTTCCTGGGCTAACCTTTCACCTACCTCTCTTTTAACATACTCCAATTTTTTATTAGTAATATAGAGAGCCGCAAGGTGATAAATAACTAATACTGATACAGCCGTAATAAACACAAATAATATATGTTCTCCCTCAGTAAAATATAGAAAAAATATAAAAGCCGCAGCCAATACTAAAACCCTATAGCATAAATAGTTAAAAGCTCTCCCATAGAAGGACTGACCTTGATATAAGTGACTAAGATAATAACCTTTAATTCGGTTTTTTTGTCTACTTCTAGTGATATTTAAAAAGGTCCTTTTCACTTTATTGCCCTCCAATTCTTATTCCTTTTAAAAGCTTAACCAAAAAAGGTTTCCTTAAATCAAATAAACTTTGCAAAGTTCCTTAGTTTAAGATATAGCTCCCGGGACAGGTAGCTATTGACCTATAACAACTTTTACTATAATATTAAGTTGTTGGAAATAAAAGGAGGTGTAGCTATGTTAAGGCTTGGAATTAGCGGGCTCGGTCGAACAGGTCTAGAGACGGCCCGCTTAATCTTAGAGCAAGCTGATATTAAATTAGTTTGCGGCTTTTGTAGTCCTCGCAGCACAAAAAGAGGTAAAGATTTAGGTGAAATGTTGGGCTTATGGGAATTAGACATACCTATTGTTTCTGTTTTGGATATTAAACAACTCAAAGTTCTTCCTCAAGTAATAATCGACTTTTCTCCCCATGAGGCCGCTTCAAAAAATTTACCCGTATTTTTCGAAAATAGGATAAATGTTGTATTAGCCAGTACAGGCTTTAGTGAAATCGAGCTTAAAAAAATTACCAATTTAGCATTGAGGCTTAATCGGGGATTAGTAGCAGCACCTAATATTACTGTGGGTGTTAATGTTTTAATGCTCCTTTCCCAAATAGCTGCCGATCTTCTCAATAGTTATGATATAGAAATCATTGAACACCATCATAATAAAAAGGTTGATGTCCCTTCTGGAACTGCTATAAAACTCGCTGACCAATTACCGGGTGAACCATTGATACATGCTATAAGGGCAGGTGGTATTGTTGGTTTGCATAAGACTATGTTAGTGGGCCAGAATGATAAAATCGAAATATCCCATGAATCCTTCTCCCGTTCTGTTTTTGCTGAAGGTGCCTTACAAGCGGCAAGATGGATTAATAATAAATCAGGAGTTTTTGAAATGAGTCATGTATTAGATTTAAATAGGATACTTAGTAAATATTTTAAAAAGGATATTACAGCCGTATAATGGTTGCTCTAGAAAAAAACCTGCCGTTTCACAGTTTCCGCAGGTTTTTTTTATGGGTTATTAACCATTTTTCTTTCCTCCACGTATTGTATAAAAATAAATATTAATACTCAAAATAAGAACTATACAATTAGATTGGAGGAAAAGACTAATGGATAAAGATTATCGGAAACGGGGACTGTGGGATCATCAAGGAAAAATGATGGCCTATCAAATGTATACCTATGGTTATGATGACCCTATTACTGCTTACCAAATTTTGACCGGTGAAGAAAGTCCCGATATAGAGGCAGAAGAAGAACAAATGGATTTCGAAGGAATTGATGGGGAAGAATAACGCTTTAATAATTCAATCTGCGGCTATTTTCAAAAGCCAAAGTGTTACAATTTAGACAAGGAAATATATAATTTAAAATCTGCCTGGAGGAAAAAATCCTCTAGGCTTTTATTTTAAAGGAAAAACTTTATTTTAGATAATTATTTTTGACCAATTCCCTAGCATAGTTTATGAATGAAAGCCTTTTGTAAAAATATCTCATAAAATAAACTATGACTACCTAAAGAAAGGAGGATACCTAAATGCAAACCTTCCAAAAGCCAAGTCAAGAGTGCCCACAATTGCCGGGAACACTTTTACGTATTAATATTCCCGCCGGTGCAGTAATAAACCTATTAAACCTTCTGGAAATTACTTCACCAAGTGGTATATGTCTAATTGTAAGAGTTCCTGCATTAGGAGGGACATCGGTTACTAATGCATTAGTCAATGCTATAAAAGATGCCGGAGGTAAGATTGAGTTTGTAACAAACTAAATAAAAGGGTAGGGAAACCTACCCTTTTGCACTTTAAAATAATTTCAAATTATACCAGAGTTTTTACACACTATTCAATTTACCTTTCGTCCCCACATGCACAGTAACTGCTCCGGCCCCTAAACCAAAATACTGAACCTGTACTAAGCCTGCTGCCCAGAAAATAGCCTTGAGCTTTTCCTGGTCGGGGAAGGCCTTTAAAGATTCAGGAAGCCAGGTATAGGCTGGGTATTTATCATCGATAGCCTTACCTTTATCAACTATTCGGCCAATAATGGGTACAATTTTAAAAAAATAAATGTTGAATCCTAGACGCAAAAGGGGATTAAGAGGACGGGAAACCTCTAAGCATACTACTTTCCCCCCCGGTTTTACTACCCTAGCCATTTCTCTGATAGCTTTAGGAATATCCGTTACATTTCTTAGGGCAAAACCATTAGTTGCGGCATCAAAGGAATTATCCTCAAAAGGCAGCTCTAGGGCATCGCCCTGTACAAAGTTTATATTTTTGGCATCGGAAACAGCCAGTTTTTCCTTAGCAACAGCCAGCATATTTTCAGAGAAATCCAATCCGCTGATATTGCCCGTTTTTCCAACCAATTTTGCCATTTTAAATGCTAGCTCACCGGTACCACAGCAGACATCAAGACCATGTCCCCCTTCTTTTAATCCGGTTTTATTTAGCATAAAGCTTTGCCAGCGAGGCAGCATACCCCAAGTCATAAGTAAATTCATTCTATCATAATCCGCAGCAATGGAGTTAAAAAGCTCGTGCACATAACGATCTTTATTTGTAAACTGATTCATAGCAAACCCTTCCTTTCATCCAATCAATATTGAGTTTAACACTACTAAAGAAATCAGTCTATGGTTAACATATAATTAATAGCCCCCAAAAAGAGGTGGATTTTTTGCAAACTATTTTAGCAGGTGGAATAATATTGGCTTTTGTAGGTCTTCTCTATATCCTGCCCATTGGGATAATCTTCATAAATAATAAATCCCTGTCACGTATAACAGGGATTATCTTACTGATCTTGGGAATATATTTGATTTTTAGAGCACTCACTCTTTAGTTTTTAGCAAATGCCACTTTTACCTTTGTGCCTTCACCTATCTTGCTGGTAATCTCTAATTTGGCATTATGCCCTTCTGCTATCCGTTGACAAACAGAAATCCCTAAACCAGTGCCATCTTTTTTAGTGGTCAAGAAGGGTGTACCTATTTTGTCAATAATCCCCTCAGGAATGCCCTCACCCTCATCCTGTATTTCTAAAAGAACATTCTCCATTGTATTTTTAAGGCTAATAAAAAGATTTCCGCCTTCCGGCATAGCTTCAAGAGCATTATGGGTTAGGTTTAAGAAAAGCTGCTTTATTTCATTTTCGTTTACACTAAGGTATACTTCTTCATCCATATCTACCTGGAGCACAACATTAGCCAAAATAGCATCCCGTTCTATTAAAATAAGTTGCATATCAAGGATATTTTTTAAGTTGGTCATGGTCTTATTTTTATTGGATTTTTTAGAAACTGAAAGGAAATCAGTAATAATTTCATTACATCTTTCAATTTCGGAAATCAACAGCTCTAATTGGTTCTCCGTTAACTTCTCATTTGACTTTTTAGATAGCTGAAGGAAGCCCTTAATTGTTGTCAATGGGTTCTTGATTTCATGGGCGATACTGGCACCCATTTGACCTACTAAAGTAAGCCTCTCTAAACTTCTCAGCCTCTCGTTGATCAACTCTTCTGCCGTAATATCATAAAAAATACCCATTGCATAAATAATATTATCATTGGAATCATAAATTGGGTTAAAAATGGTTTCGATCAGCTTATTATCCCGAATTACTTTTTCCTTAAAATAAGATTTACCATTATGTAGTGTATCTAATATTAACAGCTCCTGATAAGTATAATTCTTAAACAACACATCCATATAATTCCTATAGGGAGCACCAATAAATTCCTCGGGCAGTTTATCTTGTATACCGGCATAGTCTATGGCTACCTGATTAATGTGCACAATATTTTCCTGTTTATCAATGACAACAACACATAATGGCATTTCATTAATTAGATTTTTCAACAATGAACTCTGTTTAGTCAGCTTTTCCTGAGTATCAAACAGATTATTACGGGTAGTACTCTCAATTTTCACAAAATTACCTATTAGCCACCCAATTAATATATAAATTATTAAAAAAATCAAATCGGTTTCAATACTATAGCCTACCGGAAGATTATTAATATATATTAAATCCAAAACAAGATTGATAATACCTACAAGAGCTGGAAAAACAATACTTACCATCAAGTTGAATCTAATGGCAGTAATTATGATGGGAATTAAGTACAAAAATCTCAATTCTAAATAGCCTGTGATCAAAAATAAAAAGGTAATTAGACTAAAATCTAATAGGATTAATGTAAAATCAATAGTTTTGCTCTGTTTATTCAAAAGGATACTATAATAGCTTATGCCAATAAGGAAAAAAATAAAAATTAGGGTGACAATAATGGCCTGAGACAAATTATAATTTTCAAATTCGAAATATTTAAGGATAATTATCATAGCCATTAGGCTAAAGAGGACCTGGGCCGTAAAAATATAGTTATTTATGGTCGCTTCTCTTTTTGTGTTGAGCATTTTGAGCACATCCCTCAACAAATTATCAGCCAAATTTAATAAACCAATTTAATTATTCTTCATAATTGCTATTTTTCCTTTTTTTGCTATCCAAATATTCAAATATATGTATGTTAAATCGGATATTAAAAAAGAGAGCATATCTTTGCTCTCCCTTTACTAATAATTAATTTTATTTTTGTTCAAAAGTATGGCATTGTGTCTGCTTAGAGTTTTGTGCCCTTTTACCGCCTTCATCGACATTAACTTCAATAGCAGTAGCTTGACAATTTTCATTTTGCCAATACCTGCAGTTATCTACTGTACATTTAACATTTGATAGACTCATTAAGCCACCTCCTTTCCACACTAATAGTATGGATAGAGGTGACCCTAGATATACAAATTATCTATGCCAAAAAATTTGGTATTTTAAAAATTTTTTTAACTAATCTCTATATTATTTTGGGGGCTATAGGGTTGAAAGAGTGCTTTTTCTACTTGAAAATCGTCTTTATCAACTATAACAGTAGCATGATGCAAAAATCTATTTCTGACAAAATACCGCATATCAGTAAATTTGCCAATCAACTTATTGTCTTCAATATAATAATCAATATGAAAGAATGGTGTGAAATCTTTAAATAGTTTGCCAATCTTAGTTTTTTCCAAATTTTCTTTAATTTCCTCTGAGATGAGCTTTAGTTTTTTGTGAATAATGATTTTACAGCTAAAAAGGTTTATTTGCCCAACTATATTTTTTTTCTGTACCCTAACAATGAAATCCCATTTAGCAAGACCAATAAAAGCAGGCATTACAATAAGCTTGTCTAAATGCCCTGCATAGTAATCCCTGATAAGCTTTTCAGCCCTTCTTCTCATAAAAAGCCGTAATAATAAATAACTAAAAACAAGTCCTAATACCGGATAAGCTAAATTTAGACCTTGATAACCAAAGTAAATAACAGCCATACTGCTTATAAGAAGCACCGGATCGGAAATCATTAATAAATTCAGGGTGTATTTTTTTCTGCTAAAGGGATATAGAAGCATAACCCCATAAGAATTAAGTAAATCTAAAAAAGTATGACTCAGGGCACCTAAAAAAGCCGAGAAAAAAAGCATAACAAACCCTAACTCGGGAAATAAGAAGCTTAAGACGCCACCTATAACTACTGCGAAACCCAAAAGCCCCGGCAGGGAATGGGAAAAGCCCCGATGATGCCTCAGGTAAACATGGTCACCCCAATACTGATATATTATATCTAGGTCAGGAGAGACGGCTCCCAAAAGAGCTGCCATAATGGCCGGATTAGTCAAGGAAACATCTGCACCTACCGCCACAGCAGCAGCTACCCCAACAACAGCGTGGGTAATCGGATCCATCCTCCCACCTCCTCATCTAAGATATTCACACATTAACCAGTATAACATGGATTTACTCACTCCTCAGCAAGAAAAAAATGTCAAAGGGACGAGTGTCAAAGGGACGGAGCATTTGACACTAACTATTGTCAAATGCTCCGTCCCTTTGACACTCCGTATCTAAAACAACGCCTTTTGTAGAAAGCTCTCCTGTTTCTTAACATTTTCTTGGAAACTCAAAAACTTTTCATTTATTCTATCAGCTCGCCCATTGACCTCGTTATATACCTTCTTTTCATCAATAGTCAAGATTTTTCCATCTTCTAGTACTACCTTCCCTTGGATTAAAACAGTTTCAACGGCGGCACCAGATTCGGCGTATACTATTTGCCAAATTGGTTTTTGTATTGGAAGCAGTGCTGGTGACTTTTCAGGGTTTAAAATTACAACATCCGCCCGTTTTCCAACTTCTAACGAACCAATTTTCTTATCCTGCAAAGATACTTTTGCTCCATTAAGGGTAGCCATTTTTAAAGCCTCTTTAGCAGTAACCCATTTTTCCGGGTTTGCTTCAGAAAACTTATGCATCATAGCAGCCAGCTTTATGGCCTCAAACATGTTCAAATTACCACCACAATTAGCACCATCAGTTCCCAAGGCCACTGTTAAACCAAGGTTACGGTACATATTAACAGGAGCAATACCACTTCCGAGAATTAAGTTACTGGCTGGATTATGGACTATTACAGCTCCTCGGTGGGCAGCTATCTCAGCTTCTTCTCTAGTAAGCCAAACACTATGAACCAGTGACCAGCGTTCATTGAGACAGCCCAGTTCATCTAGGTGTATTAACATGGGTTTGCCATAAAGATGCAGAGCTGTGTCGGCTTGTATTTTTGTTTCTAATATATGGGAATGGATTCCAGTGTCATATTCCTCAGCCAGTTTTGAACATTGTATAAGAAGCTCATCACTACAGCGCTGAGGACCTGAAGGCCCAAACATTATTCCCAGCCGTTCACCTTTACCGTGCCATTTATTTAAAAGTGTAATATTAGTATTCATTAGGGATTCAACAGAAGGATTTGTGTTCTCCTTAAATTCTTCAGGTATTTCTGAATTTTTTATGGGCAGGGTTTCAAAATACGATTTATCACTGATCATTGGTGCCAAAGCAGCCCGCATACCTATATCATAATAAGCCTGAAGAGCTGCTTCTAAACCCTCTAAGCTTTGGGCTAAGTGGTCCACGCATGACGTTGTACCTGTCTTAATCATTTCAATAGATCCTAAAAGAGCATTATAATAAACATCCTCGGGGTCCATACACTTACCCTGGGCCATAATATACAGCATCCATATTTCCAGAGGGATATTCTCTGTAGTTGCCTTCACCATATTGGCATATGAATGGGTATGGGCATTAATTAAACCAGGCATAACAAATTTTCCTGCAGCATCAATAACTTTATCGAACCGTTCTTGACCTGAAACTTCACCCATTGTAATTTCCCTAATTACTCCATCTTGGATAATAAGATTACCTTGTTTAAATTCATTTTTACTATTGTCACAAGTAATAATCCAGCCATTTTTTATGAGTAGCATATTACCACCTCTTTTTAAATTATTACGCCACCTACCAGGTGTTGAATGTCTTCTATTTTCTCCTGTTCTAACCACATTTTTAGCCCATCAATTACTTCTACGGCAACCATAGGATTAGATAGATTTGCCGCACCTATTGCCACTGCATTTGCACCAGCTAGGAAAAACTCAATAGCATCTTCTGCCTTAGCAATTCCGCCCATCCCTATGATGGGAACGCTGACCGCTTGAGCAACCTGCCAAACCATCCTGACAGCTAAAGGTTTAACCGCAGGACCTGAGAGACCTCCAACTACATTAGACAAGGCTGGTCTTCTGGTCTTAATATCAATAGCCATAGCTAATACTGTATTAATCAAGGAGACTGCATCTGCTCCCGCAGCTTCAACAGCTTTGGCAATTTCTGCAATATCAGTTACATTTGGTGAAAGCTTCACGATTAGAGGTAAATCAGTTTTTGCCCTAACCCTTTTAACCACTTCACCGGCCATAACAGGGTCAGTTCCGAAAAACATTCCTCCATTTTTGACATTTGGGCAAGAAATATTCACTTCTAAAGCACTTATCCCGGAAACTCCGGCTAATCGGTCGGTAATCTCAGCAAACTCTTCATAGGAGTGACCATTAATATTAGCAATGACCGGTACATCATACTGTTTGAGCCAAGGCAGCTCATTTTTAATAAAACCTTCGACTCCTGGATTTTGTAATCCCACACTATTTAACATACCTGCAGGTGTTTCGGCAATTCTAGGAGGAGGATTACCTATGCGTGGTTCTAAAGTAAGTCCTTTTACCATAATTGCTCCCAGTAAATTTAAATCATAAAAATTGCTAAACTCCCGCCCAAAACCATAACATCCTGATGCCACCATTACTGGATTTTTAAATTTTATACCGGCAATTTCCACTGATAGATTAATCATCAAAGACCACCTCACTACTGGTAAAGACTGGGCCATCATGGCATACTTTTTTATAATCGATGGTGCCATCCTCCCGTCTTACCTTGGTAACACAACCTATGCAAGCTCCTATCCCACAGCCCATCCGCTCTTCTAGAGATATCTGACAAGGAATAAATGCCTTTTTGGTTATTTGCACGACGGCCTTAGTCATCGGTAAGGGGCCACAGCAATATACCTGGTCTATTCTTTTTTTCTGACTGAGTTCATCAAGTAACTCTGTTACAAACCCTCGCCTTCCATAAGAGCCATCATCAGTTGCTACCATAACGGTGCAGCCTAATTCTTTAAACTCATCTTCACCTAATAATTTTTCCTTACACTGACTTCCCAAGAGAACAAACACCTCTTTGCCGGTTTGAACCAGAGCCTCAGCCAAAGCTACTAAAGGGGCAATGCCACAACCGCCGCCTACCAATACTATTGTCTTATCCTGCTCAGACCAGCAAAAACCCTTACCCAAAGGTCCGATAATTTGAATTTCTTCACCTGCATTTTTCTTGGTTAAAAGCCTGGTTCCTTTGCCAACTATCTGATATATCAGAGAAATAGTTCCTTTTTCTTGATCAATTCTATTGACACTAATAGGTCTCTTTAAAAAAGGATCTAACGTATCCGAAGTATTTATCATCAAAAATTGCCCCGGAACTGCTTCTTTGGCTACCATTGGAGCAGCTAAAACCATGCGGAAAAAATCCGGCAGAACCTGTTTATTTTCCAGTATCTTTACTTTAAGCATCTGTACCATTAGAAACACCTTCCAAATTAAAATTTTCCTCAGCCCAAACTACCTTCCCAGCAACCATAGTTAGTATAGCTTTCCCTTTAAGTTTGCATCCATCAAAGGGGGTATTTTTCCCTTTGGAATAAAAAAGTTCTGTATCTACAGTCCAATCTTTATCTAAGTCAATAATAGTAATATCGGCATCAAATCCCTCGGCTAACCTGCCTTTAGTTTCCATGCCAAATATTTGGGCTGGTTTGTACGTCCAGGCAGCTAGTGCATTTTCTATGCTTATTATCCCCGGATGAACTAAATAGGTCAAGATTAACCCAACAGCAGTCTCTAACCCAACAATGCCGTTAGCTGCATTAAGAAGTCCCACATTTTTTTCTTCTACAGCGTGGGGGGCATGATCTGTAGCTATACAATCTATTGTTCCATCGGCCAGGCCCTGCCTCAATGACTCCATATCCCTTTTGGTTCTTAAGGGGGGTCTCATTTTGCAATTCGCCCCCAATTTTAATACATCTTCATCAGTCAGCAGCAAATGATGGGGAGTCACCTCTGCTGTCACTTTTGTTCCTTTTGCTTTAGCTTCCCGAATCATTGCAACCGTTGCCTCAGAACTAATATGCTCTATGTGAATATGGCCCCCTGTATGGGCAGCTAATAAAATATCTCGAGCCACAATAATGCTCTCCGATAGATCAGTGTCACCTTTAACCCCTAACCTAAAGGCTATCTCACCATCATTAATCACTGTTCCAGAAGAGAGGTAAAGATCCTCCGCATGCTGGCTGATTGGCAAACCTAATTCCTTGGACCTAATAAGGGCACGGTACATTAGCTCTGCATTTTGCACAACCTTACCATCATCAGAAAAAGCTATAACACCTGCTTTCTTTAAGGCTCTAAAATCGGTTAAAGCCCTGCCTTCTGATTCCAGGGTAATTGCACCCATAGGAAGAATATTAACACAGGCTACTTTTTCGATTTGTTTAATTAGATTATTAACCTTTTCAGGGGAATCAATGACAGGGATAGTATTGGGCATACAAGCTATAGTCGTGAAGCCTCCTTGAGCAGCTGCTTTTGCCCCTGAAGCAATGTCTTCTTTATAGGTTTGGCCCGGATCACGTAAATGAACATGGACATCAATTAAACCGGGAACAACTAACTTACCCCGTGCATCTATAACTATTTCTCCGTCTGTTAAATCGGGTCCAATGGCAATGATTTTATTTTGATCAATCAAAATATCGGTAATATTATTAAATTTACTGGCAGGGTCAATTAATCTTCCCCCTTTTATTAATGTCTTCGTTTTAATCCACCCCTTCAGCGGAAAATTTTCTTACTGTTTCATATAGAACCTGTGTGCCAATATAAACATCATCTAAATCAATCATTTCCTGGGGATTATGACTGACTCCACTTATATTTCTGATAAAAAACAAACCAGATGGCACAACTGAAGCCATAGCCATACAATCATGACCAGCAGGACTATTCATAAATTGGTAGGGTACTCCTATTTTCTGACAGGCTGTCTTTATTTGGGCTATTATTTTTTTATCTAAATTAACAGGCTCTTCCTCACTTAGCACATTAATTTCCATCTTAATCCCTTCTCTAGCCAGGCAAATTCCTTTTATCTCTTCTTTTAGCTCTGCTAAAACACGTTTTTTACTAAAGGAATTAATGCTTCTAATATCCACAAACATACTGACTGTTCCGGGAATGACGTTCATATTCCCAGGGTCTACTTTTAAAGAAGTCACTGTTGCTACTGTTTGTGCCGCAGCTTCAGAACGACCCAGCTTCTCAATTAAAAGAATAACCTCCGCCGCAGCGGCCAAAGCATCTTTTCTGTCAAACATAGGGGCTGCGCCAGAATGGGCGGCCTCTCCGGTTACAACTATTTTTAGTCTAGTTGGTGCAGCAATATTTTCGATAATCCCAATAGCTAAACCTGATTTTGCTAGTGTATCATGCTGTTCAATATGAAGTTCAATAAAGCCTTTAACATTTTCGGGGATAAATGTTGTTCTCGCTAAGGTGTTATTATAAATAAATCCTTTTTGTTGTAACGAACTAATAATAGAAGTATTTTCTTCATCATGATAGGTTTCTAGCTTTTCTGGTAATAAACTCCCTGTTAGATACTTGCTTCCTACTAAAGAACATCCAAAGCGGCTTGATTCTTCACAGGCAAAAACAACTAATTCTACAGGTAATATATCGGAGATGTTATCTTCAATCAGTACTTGCAAAACTTCCAAAGCTGAAATTACTCCTAATGTACCATCAAAAGCTCCTCCATTGGTAACGGTATCTAAATGGGAACCAATCATTACTACCGGTCCATTTTTATTTCCCTGTCTTTTAGCAAAAATATTACCCACTCCGTCAATATGAACATCCAGTCCTATCTGTATTATCCAGTTGGATAATAGCTCCCTTGCTTCTAGATCAGAATCGGTGTAGGCAAGTCTAGTAATTCCATTTTCTTTGTTTTTTCCGATTTGGGCCATTTCCTTTAATCGTTCTTCCAACCTGGATAAGGATATAGGCATAAAAAGTGCTCTCCTTTTTCTTACCTGTCAGGATATTATATTTAAGTCCATATAATATACTTTTCAATATTCTCTAACAAATTCCCTTTGCGTTTATATGAGAAACATAGGCTCATATTTTATCCAAAAAGGATAAGAGAGGAAGTTGCTCTTAACAACTTCCTCTCTTACTACAAATATCTAATATTTTTAAACCCAGATGAAGTTCTAATCTACTTTCCCCCGAATTCAAATCCATTCCTGAAATTTCATTTATACGCTCTAAGCGATATTGCAATGTTTTATAGTGAATAAACATTTCAGCAGCTGTTTTTTTGGAATTCCCGGCATTTTTTAAGTATTTTTCCAAGGTCTTTAATAATTCGGTATTTTGTTCTGTATCATACTTTTTTAATTGCAGTAACCCTTGGGGAATATAATGTTCGAGTTCGGCATTGTCTTTGATAATCCAAAGCAACCGGTAAATACCTATATCCGAAAAAAAGGTACAGGAACCTTCTCCCCAGAATTCAATGCCAAACTCCAAGGCTTCGGTGGCTTCTAAAAAGCTTTTACGGGTTTCTATCAGGTTAGTAAATATTTCACCAATTCCCATAGTAAAGGCTCCAAAACGAATATCCTTTAATATAGCCTGAAGTTCAATTAAGTTCGTAGTAAATTCCTCAACTTTTTTTAAATGTACTAAAAGAACAATATTTTTCCCTTCTATTGCTTCTACTATTGTAAGTTTCTCATCGTTAAATATGGAGTCCAGATTTTGCATAAATTTGTGCTGAAAATTCATTATCTGTTTTTCATTTAGCTTTGGCTCCCGAGAAATTACAACAATAAGAAAATTACCTTCGGTGGGATATCCCAGGAAATTTGCTCTGCGCTGGGCAACACTTTCCGACTTAATGTGACCTAATAGTAAATCTTCCAGAAAGTCACTTCGAAACCCTTCGACAATATCTTTTAGCGTTTTACGTTGCAGTAAATCTATATTAAATATCGAAAGAGTACCTTTAACTAATAATAAAATGTTCTCTTCAATTTTTCCAAAAAGTTCACCTAAAACTAAATAGCCTTCTACACAGCCTTCAATTATTAATGGAAATATATGATAAGACATGTCTTCGTAAATTGTACTAGTTTCGGAAATTAAACCTGAATTTTTTATTTTTTCTATAATAGACGTAACCTTAAACCATGGCTTTGGACTTTCCGCAAGGATGTTACCCATTTTATCCAAAATTGCTATAGGATTTTTAATATGCTCTGAAAGAACAGAGAGCCTTTGTTCTATTCCTCCCCCAGCTATTGCAATCTCGGTTAACTGCCGTTGAAAGCTTGCGGTTTCTCTCGTTATTATTTCAGTAATAATAGGTCTGATTATGTCTATATATGAAATATTATGTTCTAATTCTACTAATGGCAGTTCATATTTATTAGCTGCTTCTAGCATTGCTTTGGGTATTAGATCTAGAAAACGCTGTGTTTTAATGACTAATGCTGAGGCACCTTTTTTTGCTAGTTCCCGGATCAATGTGATTTGTTCCCCTTCATCTTTAGAAATGGCAAAACCACTGGTCAAAATAAGTTCGCCACCTTTGAGCCACTGGATGATATCCGGAACTTCCAAAACTGTTACATGCTCAATTTGCCGGTTCATTCCATTTAAACCGGCTATAACTTTTCCGTACCGCAGTCCTCCAATTTTTAATGCCTCATGTACAGTAATACCCATTACCCAGCCTCCCCATTGACCCTAGTTTATTATAAATATATCACAAATCTAACGTCTGCTGTAGCCAGGTCTTATACTTTAAGAGATTATTCTTTAGTGGAGTTATTCCTACTATTAGTTATCAATACACCATTAACTATAAGTATTCCTCCTATTAAATGAAAAACATATAGCCTTTCGCCAAGAAAAGTCATCCCTAATATTGAAGTGAACACTATTTGCAAATTCAAATAGATAGAAGCTTTTATAGGGCCTATCTCCAACACAGCTCTATTAAAAAATAAAAAGGAAAGTATAGTGGGAAAAATCCCAAAATATATAAGACTTAGATAGTGTATCAATTCTAGTTGGGCTATCCAGGATAAGCCATTTGAGTAGCTTTCCACAATAAGCAAAGGCAAACCTACAACTAAGCCTCCTAAAATTGAGCCTAAAAACAGAATCTTAGGATGAACTAAATTTCCCCTTAATTTAAGGATTATAAAATATAGTGCGTTAAACCCTACTGCTAAAAGCATTATCAGATCTCCGGGATTAAAGGACATTTCCACAAGTTTTGCCAGGTTTCCTTTTATTATTATCCAAACAACTCCTGAAAAAGCCAACACAATACCTAATCCCTGTTTCATGCTTAACTTTTCCTTTAAATAGAATAAAGCTAAAATTGCAGTAAACATAGGTGTGGAAGCATTGATAATAGTAGCATTAATAGCAGTTGTATACTTTACAGCCGAATACACAAAGACATTGAAGCCCATCATCCCTGTAATACCTAACATGAAAAACAGCTGCCAGTTTTCTCTCATTTCTTTGTGATTTTCCCTTATTTCTTTTAAGCAAAAAGGCAAGAACAACACAAATGCCTGAAACCACCGTAAAAAAGACAGGGTCATGGGAGGAATAACCTGTACCGCTATTTTACCGAGAAAGAAATTGCCGCTCCAAAAAAGAACAGCAAGTATAATTAAGAGCTTTGGAGATATCTTCACTTTTTGCCTCCTATTTTTAGAAAAGTCTAGTCTTTTAGCAAAGACTAGACTTCCTTAAACTAATTTATTAATAATCGCTGGCCTATTCTAATAATCCCACTACCAAATGTAATGGGATTATTTTCTCTTAAACTAATTACTTCATAAATAAATTTGGTAGAAATAATGCAACATTTGGAAAATAGGTAACAATTAATGCAACTAAGAACATAGCGGCTAGCATTGGTATCATAGGCCTCACTGTTTTAGCAATAGGTACTTTTCCAATGGAGCAAGCTGTAAAAAGCGTTAATCCTAATGGTGGTGTGGCCATACCAATTACTAGGTTAGTCGTCATTATTATTCCTAGATGTAGTGGAGATACTCCAATACTGTTAGCTAGTGGTAATAACGCAGGTACTGTCATTACTAAAGCTGACGTGGTATCAATAAAGCAACCTAATACAAATAACATTACGTTTATCATAAATAAGATAACGTACTTGTTGTCTGAGATTTGCTGAAATGCCATAATCAATTTCTGGGGCCCTTGTTCTACAGTTAATAACCACGAAAAACTTGCTGCATTAGCAACAATTATCATTACAACCGCAGTAGTAATTGCTGTCTCCTTAAAAATTACAGGTAAATCTTTAACCTTAAGTGAACGATAAATAAATAAACAAACAACCATAGCATATACCACACTGATAACAGCAGCCTCAGTAGGTGTAAATACGCCACCCATAATACCGCCAATTATTACAACAGGCATTCCCATTGCCCATAAACTATCTTTAAAGGCTCTAGCAAGAGATTTGAAATCTATATGATCGGCTTTTTCTACTATATTCATCTTTTTTGCTCGTATATGGGCTAAAATCATTAAAGTTGCTCCCACCATTATCCCAGGTACAATACCTGCAAGAAACAATGCACCAATGGATGCTCCTGCCATGCCTCCGTAAATAACCATAGTGATACTAGGAGGTATGATTGGGCCAATTGTTCCGGCGGTAGCAATTAATGCAACCGACCATTCTTTACCGTAACCCTTTTCTTCTAAGGCTGGTAAAGTTGCGCCTCCAATTGCCGCTGTTGTTGCTGGACCTGAACCAGAAATAGATGCAAAAATCATCGAAGCTAAAGATACTGCCATAGCTAAACCACCGGTTAATCGGCAAAGCAGTAATGAAGATAAATCGATCAGCCGTTGAGAAATACCTCCCCGTGTCATCAATACTCCCGACAAAATAAAAAATGGCACTGCTAAGTAAACGAAAGAATCCAATCCGGTGAACATCTGTTGAGGTAATACATCTAAAGAAAATTTACCGGTTAGTAACAAATATGCTGTGGGTGCAGTAGCTAATGCAAAAGCTACGGGCATATTAAACAATAATAAGACTAATAACAATATTATTAATATCGACAACTAGACTTCCTCCCTTCTTAAAAGGGTTCGATAAAGATTGTTAATCACCTCAAAAAGCATTAAGGCACTACCAACCGGTATGGCAGCATAAGGTATTTTCATGGAAATCCTCATTGCCGGCGATAACTGGCGGGATACAAAATCCGCCATATTGTACCCTTTCCAAACAAATATCGCCAAAATGCTGCAGAGCAATAAGCTTATTACAATACTAACTACCTTCTGTAAACCTTTAGGCATCATACTTGTAAAAAAGTCAATTCCTAGATGATTTCCTGAACGAAATGCCATTGCAGCTCCCAAAAAAGTCAGCCATACTGCTAAATACCGTGCCAGTTCTTCTGTCCATGCCGGAGGGTTTTGAAATATATAACGACCTATTACTTGTAGGAAAGTTACGCAAACCAGTACTATTAATATTAGTATAGTAGTAAAGTCTACACTTTTATCCAATATACGTTTTACTTTACCCATTGAGTTCCCCCCTTTAATAATCAAAAATTTAAAGAGGAGGACAAGAAAAGTTTATTCTTGTCCCCTTAAATAAAATATTACTTACTGCGACCTTCAGCTTCTAGAATCTTTTTCAGGTTCTCACCGCCGTCAGGAATATTTTTTATAACTTCATCCCAGCTTAATTGTGCTGCTTCATGAAAAGGAGTCATATCATCAATTTCATAAACTTGTACCCCAGCGTTCTTCATTTCCTCAAGGGCTTTAGCAATATCCTGCTCGATAAGGGTATCTTCATATTCCCTAGCTTCTTTTGCTGCTTGTACAACCATTTCCTGTAATTCAGCAGGCAGGCTTTGGTAGAATTTTTCACTAACCATATACATTACGTTGTTAAATACATGATTTGTTAGAGAATAATGCTTGGCAACCTCATACTGCTTAGATGCAGCTAATACATCTGGCGAGTTTTCGGCTGCGTGTACTGTTCCCTGTTGTAAACCGGTATATAGCTCAGGCCATGCCATTGGTGTTGGGCTAGCACCTAAAGCTTTAAAAAGCGCTTGGTGTGCAGGGTTTTCCATGGTTCTAATTTTAATTCCAGCCAAGTCTGCAGGTGTTTTAATAGGTTTGTTGCCATACACACTACGAAATTCATATTTAATAAAGCCTAAATTCCGGATACCAATATCCAGCATTTTTTTGGATAAATCTTCTCCAACAGGGCCGTTTAAAATCTTCATAGCTTCTGCACTATCTCTAAACAGGTAACCTAGATCTAGAATACCAAATTCAGGTACAAAGCCACTTAAAGGGCCGGAGGTAATAATACCCATCTCAATTGTGCCCATCTGAAGTCCTTCAAGAATAGCACGTTCTCCACCTAACTGAGCATTTGGGAATATTTCTACTTTAATTTTGCCACCAGATCTTTCTTCAATAAGTTCTTTAAACTTTGCAGCACCTTTAGTATAGTGATGGTTCTCTGCTAATACGTGTGTAATCTTAATTGAATATTGTTTATCTGTGTTCTTATCTCCGCCATCAGCAGCCTTCTTATCCTCTCCACCTGTTGCACCTTTGTCCGAGCCACCACATCCAAGTGTCAGAACACTTATTAGAACCAATACTAATAATAATATTATACTTTTTCTTACTTTCTTCATGAATTCTCCTCCTTTTTTACATGCCTAAATTTATTAATCGATGATAACACTAAAGAACCTATATTCCACCTCCTCAACAATAATCCACTAATAATTAGCTTATTAAACTAAATGTATCTTTGATGGATATAACAATTTTTTAACATCTACTACTTTTTTCTTTTGGGTAATATATGAGGCAATCACACCAATATCTCTAATGTCACCAACCATAATTGCTCCCACTAATTGGCCTTGTTTAACAATAAGTTGTCTTATCACTCGCTTGTCCCTTTTTTCGATAGCATATACTTGGTAGGCATCAATAATAGGACCCGTATACCCTACGGAAGCGACCTTGAGACCGAAGATATTTAAAGTATTTCTTTTTAAACCTCCGGCATATACAGCTGCTCGACCGGCCATATTTATACCTGCCAGATAGCCTTGCTCCAAAGCAATAGGCCAAATGGCATTTACTTCCTGACCACCACTTAAAAAATCGGGAGCCTGTGCAACATCACCCGCAGCATAAATATCAGGTACATTAGTTTCTAAGTTACAACCCACCTTAATTCCGTACCCAATTTCAACAGTAGTGTGGGCCAACATTCTCACATTAGGCTGTACACCTTTACCAACAATCACCAACTGACAGTCAAGTATCTCTCCGTTTTCCAAGTGTACTCCCTCTACGTGTTCTTTACCTACAATAGCTATAACATTGGTACCCATCCTGAAAGTGATTCCCTGTTCTTCTGCCTGTTGTTGAACAAAAGATGCCGGCTCCTTACTAAGCATTTGTGATAACAACCGCTGTGAACTAATAAGAATTTCTACTTGTATACCTGCCTTTTGTAGTGCTTCCGCTGCTTTACAACTCACCAAGCCTCCACCAATAACTACAGCTTTCTCTACTTTCGGGAGTAAGCATTTAATCGCCATTGCATCCTGCAAAGTGCGGATACCAAATACTCCTTGAAGATCAATACCCGGAATATCAGGAAAAGATGGTGATGCACCAGTAGCTACTAGTAATTTATTATATTTCCAACTGCGCCCATCAACAGCAAAAATTTCTTTTGCTTCCACATCAACTTTTGTCACCAAGGTATTTAATACCAAATCCACATTTTGTTGCTGATACCAGTGGAAATCTCGATATATAGTTTCCGCAACTGATAGCTGCCCGGCAATTAAATATGTGGTTAAAATAGGTGAATACGCCTCACAGTCCTCACTCCCAATAACCGTAATAGAAGCCTCCTTATCTACACTTCTAATACCTTCTACTGCCTTAACCGCTGCAGCACTATTCCCGATTATTACATGTTTCATGCTATCACCGCCTAGTTAAATAAAGCTCACCCTAACCACCGGCTAGAGGGATTGAAATTAAAACTTTATCACCAGTATTAATTTCAGTTTGCAGACCCTTAAAACGATAAATATTACTCCCATTTATTAAAATCTGATAAAAAAATACGTTGTCTGGCGGAACTTTGGTGTAAATTTCTTGTTCAAACTTTGTCCCATAACGGGATATTAAAAAATCTATTAATTCCTGTACCGTTATTGGAGTGGGTAGATAATATTCTACAACCACCTTTTCCACCAAATCTTTAACAGGACCAACAAATTGCACATTAAAGCTCATCTAATCCCAGTTCCTTAAGCTTATCTTGTGTTGGTTTACCCGTAGCAATATCCCAACCACGAGCTTCATAGTAGTCATCAAGCATATTTGAGACATCTATGGTCATTCCTTTAGAAGGACCTTCTGGGATTGCTTCTTTGGCAAACCGCTCTGGAAGCACGTCATCTTTCCGGTCAAATTTCCTTCTCACATTAAACATTCTTTCCAAATTATTAATTCGCTCTCCCACATGCAATAAATTAGAAGCTTCCAGAGAAATTCCGGTAATTGGTGTTATTAACTTAGCAAGCTGTTCGGGCAGTAGATAGGCAGTGCGGGTGAAAAACTTACAAACCCCTAAACAGTCCGCTAGAGCTCTCACATCTTCACACCACTTGATAAGCTTACCTTTCCCTTCTTCAGCAGTACGATCTACTGCTTTCTCGGTCCCCCAGATTTCCTTGGCCCTTTCTGGTGTGAAAATATATTCTACAACTGGGTGAGCACGTAAATGATCGGCACCGCGGCTTGCAACAGCAAAAGCTAAGCCCCAACCCAGTAACCCTCTGGGATCACATGAGATAATTGCCTGACCTTTTACATGAGCGGAAAAATATTCGGAACCCTTACCAATTCGTTTAGCAGCTCCATACGAACCCTCAGCTAATAGGTCACCCAATCCTTCACGATAGGACATTTTCTTTAACAATACTTCTGCTAATTGGTTGTCTCCCCAATTAAGAGTTAACCCATCAATTTCTTCATTGCTAATTAGTCCCTTTTCGTAGACTTCCAAAATAAATCCTATAACATCACCAGCACCGATGGTATCTAAACCATAACGGTTACACAAGTGATTGGCTTTCAAAATGGACGGGTAGTCTATCACCCCAATACGTGGTCCTAATGCACCAATAGACTCAAACTCTAATCCTTCCTCTTTATGACTGCCTTCAACTTCGTAAAAGTGGCTGCAATGAATTACACAATTGTAACATGCCTTATGTTTCTTGGAGTATTTTTTAAGAAATGTATCTCCACTAATTTTCTCAGCTTCTCCATCCGGTACCCAAGATTTTTGGAAGTTTTTCACAGGAACTACTCCACGGGAATTATAAACATCAACCAAGCCTGGAGTCCCATGTGTTCCGAATAGTTTAAAGGACCAATCTGTTTCAGCTAATTTACGGGTCTCGCTCAATATTTCGAAAGTCTTTTCTAAGTCAACGTTATCAACACCACCGTGACCTCTAACAGCAACTGCTTTTAAGTTTTTTGAACCCATTACTGCACCCATACCACATCTACCAATAGCCCGTGTCAAGTTATTAATAATACAGGCTATTTTTGCTAGGTTCTCACCAGCCTGTCCAATACAAGCTACCTGTACTTCCAGATCACCTAATTCTTCTTTTATAAATGTATCAGTTTCCCAAGTATCTTTACCCCATAAATGAGAGGCATCTCTAATTTCCACTTTGTCATTTTCTATATAAACATAAACAGGTTTTTCAGCTTTTCCTAAAAAAATAATATGACTATATCCAGCATAACGCATTTCAGGACCAAAAAACCCCCCCGAGTTACCATCGCCAAAACCACCTGTTAGAGGAGATATGGCTGTTACAGTATATCTCCCTGAACATGGAGCAGCAGAACCAGTTAATAAACCATTACCAAAGATTAAAGGATTTTGCGGAGAAAGGGGTTCTTCCTCACCACTTGTTAAGTCGTATAAAAATTTAGCACTTAACCCCCGACCACCCATATAGTTGTATATTTCTTCCTCTGTAACAGGACGAGAGGAATATTGTCCTGTAGTCAAATCTATTTGAAGAACTTTGCCAAAATCAAATTTGCTCATTTTTTATCCCTCCAATCTAATTACCTATTAAACGTATCATTCGTCCAAGACCTTTACGCTGTTTTTGCTTAGTTATTTTAGTAAGCTGCAGATATTCAAGGGCTTTTGTTGGACAATTAGCTGCACAACGAGGTTTCCCTTCGCACAAATTGCATTTTTTCATTTTCTTTTCATCTGTAACAACTATACCGCCAATTGGACAGGCCATAACACACATGGCACATCCTATACATTTATTTTCATTAATTGAAACTATTCCAGTCTCAGTATCTTTTGTTAAAGCTAAAGTAGGGCAAACTTCTATACATAAAGGTTGTTCACATTGCTGACAAAAAACAGGAAAGTCAATACCGTTTTGCTCATCCTTGATTACAGATATTCGAGCTTTACTTGGAATTACCTTACCTTCATGACCTAAAGAGCAGACTGTTTCACACATCCGGCAACCTGCACATTTATCAACATCTACAATTAAAGCATATTTTTCTGACATATCCTACCCTCCCTAATCATTATTATAATGAACCCCTACTTAGCCAGATGTTTCAAGGCCAAATAGCTGTAAATATAAGTTCCTTTGAGTAAATCTTCCACAAAAAGCACTTCATTATCTGTATGCCAATAATCCATACTGCCAGGCCCAAACATAACAGCAGGGATATTTTGCTTATTTAAATAACCAGCGTCTATGGCGCTATTTGAATAAAACTTTTCAGCCTCTTTGCCAGTGACTGTTTTAATCGCATCACTAAGCCTAGTAATAATAATGGAGTTGTCTTTAACTTCAGAGGGCAGTGTAACTGGTCCCAGTTTTACTTCTACTTTATACGGTGGAATCTCACCGATAGCCTCGCGTATTTCTTTCACAGCATCTGCTGCTTGGTCTCCCGGGAGTAAACGTCTATCAAAAATTATGTGACATTCATTTTGGATAGTATGCGTTGCATTAGGATAGCTTTTTATGGCTGTAGAAGCCAAGGTTGGCTTACCTAAGTGGGCATGTTTACTTGTAAATTTCATTTCTTTTAGTTTTTCTATAACGGCGCAAGCACCTTCAATAGCATTGATACCCTCTATAGGAGAGCTACTGTGACATGATTTCCCGTATACTATTACTTCAACATCTGCTCTCCCTTTATTTCCTTGTGAGATTTTATTGTTTGTACCAATACCGACAACACCAAGGTCCGCTTTTATATCGGCAAACTTGCACATATTATCCACAGCTAAGTGTCGTCCTGTTTCACCAGCTAAACTGACACCAAATATTAATTCTCCATTCAAAAGATGATCGTTTTTATTAATTAATTCTACTGCAGCAATCATTGCAGCCAAGGACCCTTTTTGTTCAGATACACCTCGCCCCCGAAGGGCTTCCTTACCAGCCTCTTCCACTATTTCGCCAGTAAAAGGATCTTTCATGGACGATGCTGGATGAGTCATGGCATAACCAAGAAAAAAAACTTTTTTCTTACCATCTGTGTTCCCTACACGGCAGATTAGGTTTCCCATATCATCCAGTTCCACGCTGTTTAACCCGCGTTTTTTTAGTTCAGGCATTAATGTGTCGCTAATGAAGCTTTTAATTTCTGGGTCGTATTCCATTTTGTCTGTCTGAGTACTTGGCCTGCTTACTAAATCCAGTGTTAGCCTTTTGAGATCTTCAATGTTCACACTGGATTTAACTATTTCATATAACTGATCACTCATAAAACAAACCGCCCTTCTCAATAAATTAAGACGTAAACGTATAAAAAATCAGGATATTCTAGTGATATATCATCAATATACTAAGATGGGTGGTTACCGTTATGATTTTCCCTAAATGCTTATAAATAAGTATAGTTTCAATTTCACCTTATAGTAAAAGCTAAACCCAACTCCAGTAATTTTTCCCGGGTTGGATGACCTGTTTCCACATTCCATCCTCTAACAGTATAATATTTGTCTAATAGTTTATTAATATCAAAGCTCTGACCCTGGGAAGCTCCTTCTTTTAGGGGTTCTGCATATCTTGGGGGTAGTTTATCATCTTTTTTACCCAGACCCAATCTAACATTATACATCCGTTCCAGGTTAACAATCCGTTCTCCAATCTTTAATAGTTCCTGCTCATCAATTTCCCAGCCTGTTACTGTCCATAAGGCTTTTGCTGTCATCTCTATGGGAATGGTTAAAGCCATTTGGGCAAATTTGCACATTTCCAGTGAATCGGTGAAGCCACTTACCTCTTCAGACCATTTGACCAGTTTTTCCTTTCCGGTATAAGCAAAACGATCGACTACTTCTTCTGATCCAAAGGCCCGTACTGCGTCTTCCTTAGTCCAAGTGGTCTCGGCTAAGGGAAAGGCCCGCAAATGGTCTGCACCCCGGTTCGATACAGCCCAACCTAGCCCCCAGGCTTTCATGCCTCGCGGTTCTTGCTCTGCGGGCTCCAAACCTTTGACATGGATGGCAAAATCTTCGGAACCCTTTATTTCTTCAGAAAGCTTTCTAACTCCTTGAGCTAACCAAGCTCCACAGCCCTCACGATAGGCTATCTTTCTAACCAATTCTATGATGGTTTCGACATTACCCCAGCTTAGATCAAGATTATCAACCTGTTCCTTGTTAATAAGCCCTCTCTGATAACATTCCATTATAAAGGATATTACTCCGCCGGTGGATATAGAATCCAAGCCAAACTGATTTAGAAGCTGGTTCAGTTTCAATATAGAGGGCAGGCTGTAATTTCCACATCTTGGTCCAATGGCTACAATTGTCTCATATTCCGGCCCTTCCGAGTATGCATCAGAATAAGGACCTTGTTCAGTATACTTAGTATACCTGCTGCAATGAATGGGACAGGCAAAACAACCCTTTAGACCAGTGGTATATGCCGCTATCTTATCTGATGTTAGCTTTTTAGTTTGTTCATCATAGGCTTTCTGAGCATTATTAATGGGCATAGTACCATTACGAATATATATATCTGTAATAGCCGTCGTCCCTAATGTGGATCTTATCGGATAACCAGGCGCACTGTAGATATGCTTCAGCATTTCATCAACAACTTTTAGGTGTTCCTCAGGATGGGCAATTTTTACCGGTTGGGTTCCTCGTACTACAACAGCTTTCAGGTTCTTAGAGCCCATTACCGCTCCCATACCGCAGCGCCCTACCGCCCGCTTTAAGTTATTGATAATAGCTGCATATTTGACCTGATTTTCCCCTGCTTGCCCAATTGCTGCTACTTGAATATTTGGACCCAAGGTTTCTTTTAGGCTAACTGTTGTCTCCCAGACATCCCGTCCCCAAAGGTGCGCTGCTTCTTTTATTTCTACTTGGCCGTCATTTATCCAGATATATACCGGTTTTTCAGATACCCCTGTTATTACCACTGTATCAAACCCTGCATATTTGAGCTCCGGTGCCCAAAATCCTGCCGAATTGCCATCACCAAAGATACCTGTTAGAGGTGACTTAGCTGTCACAGTATACCGACCATTGGTGGGTATAAGACTTCCGGTTAGAGGGCCGGTACTAAAAATTAACGGATTATCTGGTCCTAAAGGATCGGTTTCTGCTACAGTCATGTCATATAATATTTTAGCATTTAAGCCTCGCCCGCCGAGATATTGTTTTAATAGTTTTTCTGCTATATCTTCATGGTAAACCTTACTATTGCTTAAGTCGATAATGACCTTTTTACCTGTCCATCCATACATATTCAACCCCCCCTATTCAACCAAACTCAGTGTTTTTGTCGGACAATATTTAACACAGGCCGGGTCCCCGCCACAGATATCACATTTTAATATTATGTTTAGGCTTTGATGAAACCAAATAGCATTAAAGGGACAAGCTTCTACACAGGCCTGACATTGGGTACATAAATCATTAATATAAAGCACAACACCTGTTTTTTCATCTTTATACAGCGCACCGGTGGGACAAGCTTCTACACATTTGGGCTTACTACATTGCCTGCAAACAACAGGCTTTTCTGTTCCCCGTATTTCATCTTTCTCAATTTTAATTCTACCTCTTGATGGGTCACATACCTCACTTTTATTGAAACTGCATATCACTTCACAATAGCGACAGCCAGTACATGTATGTCTATCAACCTTAATGAAACTCATACTTTTCCCCCTTTAAAAAAAAGCAATTTTTCATAAACTTCTCCGAAGGATTTAAAAACACCTTTTCATTTTTAGATGAAATATCAGGAAAGTGTTTATCTTTAAATGATAAGAAAAAACCACCGGGAAATCTCCGGTGGAATAAAAAAGTAGGCGTATTTTAATAAAATTAGCTTTACTCGGTTATAGTTTACTTATCGGTGCAACTATAATAGGATCATCGCTTTGCAGAATATAACCTTTATCTCTAAAGTAAGACATGCTGTAAAGGAAGACAATCTCTAATACTCCAGTAATTAATCGAACAATTACGGATATTAAAATCATTTCAATTAATTTCGATGCTGGAACAACAAAGGCAAAGGCAAGCAGCGTAAATATTATGGCATTGACAAAAAGTCCTGTAGCTGTAGAAACAAACGTTCTTAACCAAAGCATACCGCCCTCTGTTCTGCGTTTAACAAAGTCAAATAAATTTACATTAATTATACCGCCAACATAAGTCGCTAGCATACTGGAAATAGCTACCCTTGGCACTATCCCCATTAAGTTTTTAAATGTTCCAAAATTTTCTGAATTAAAAGAGGGAGCTGGTAGAAAAATTAACCAGATGAGGAACAGGGTGGAAAGGGCTCGCACTATAAACTGCGCATAGACGGAAGATTTAGCGATCTTTGGACCATAAAATTCATTTAAATAGTCTTCACCCAAGGCCAAAATGGGGTACATTAAAGACCCAGCAACTATAAAATATTCTACTCCCCCTACGGATAATCCCACGAATTTGGAGGAAGTAAAGGAAACCATGATCTGCAAACCGCCCATTAATCCTACAATAACAAATGGTGCATATTTCTTGCCAAATTTTTCTGCCAGCAAGCAACCTACGGAAATCGTTAATAAACCAAAAATACATGTTAATAAGAGATTTGGAACACCTGACCAAGGACCACTAATCCAAGGACCCATGAAAAACCCTCCTTTAAATTTATATTATATTTTTAAAATCTCCTTGCTAATCTCAAACCTTACAGTGCATAAAGGATTAACCACTTGACAAATTCTTAAATGAGCACACTGGCCTGTTAGAGCATAAGCCTCATCAAAAGTTATATTCAGTTTTTCCCGAATAAAACCAATCATTGACCGTGTCGCTTCTTTACAGGCTTCTACCAAATCTTCATTAGAAACAACTATTTCATAACTGTCTTTAGTCTCAATTAGTGGATGTTTTATACTTTTAGCTTTGATAACATTAACTGTTAGAGTTACTACACTTCCAATTTCAATTCCAGTTCCTAATACTTCCCCTTCACCCATGGCAGCATGAACATCACCCACCGCCAATAACGCTCCTTCAACACTTACCGGTAGATAAACCTTACTACCAGGAGCAAGAGAAAGTACATCCATATTACCACCGTGATTACCTTGTCTTAAACAATCAATTTCTTCCAGGGGAGCAACTCCAATAGTGCCAATCATGGGCTTAACAGGAAAGCTAATTTTCTCATTAAAAAATACTCTGCCATTTTCCACGTTTACCTTTTTCAAATAGGGCTTAGTGACCTCATCCATTAAAATACCCATCCACTGCCCCATCCACATCTTACCCTGACTTTTCAAATCAATTTTGTCGATAGAAACTTCCAATAAATCGCCAGACTGAGCACCTTCAATATATACAGGGCCCGTAATAGAGAGAATCCGTTGAGGATAATTACCGTCACTATAATCTTTTTCAAAGACTTCATCGGGAATTCCGGGAGAACGAGTTTCTATTTTAAAAGTTTCCCCATCTTCCACCTTAGCAATTGGTTCATTAAATGGTGACATGGTATGAATTATCTTTTCATCGGAAATAAACCGCAATTTTAGAACCTCCTTTTAGTATATTTATTAATACTCTTAGCCCAGGCTTTTTGATTTTCGAGTATTTTCACTATAAGTGTACAATTTATCACAATCCTCGACTATGGCAATTTACACATATCTTTTTATTATTTTTGGTATATTAGCACAACATTATATATATTTTACATAAAAAAACCCCCCACCAATTTACAATGGCAGGGTTTGAAAGCATGGGAAACTTCATATAAAGGGTTATAGTAATCCTTGCAGATAAGACCTAATTGCCTTTATTAAAAGCCGAAAGCTATCTAACACTTTGTAATTAGCGAAGGCTTCTTGTGGCCAGGCTAACCTCGTAAATTCGCTTCACCATTACAGACAATTCAGCCTGGGCTCCCTGATCATCACTGGAGGGCTTTTGCGCTGCCACTCCGCAATGACCCGGCTTATCACTTCTATAGCTAGGATTGACTACAGTAATTCCTTGAATCAGCATAATATCCTGGATGGTACGCAAGGTTCCTTCCTGACCTCCAAACCGCGAAGCACCCACGGCCACAGCACCACCAACTTTGTTTAGTAAAACCTTGCCCGTCCACATATAACGGGCCTTGTCCCAAAAGGCTTTTAGCTGAGCACTTACTGTGCCGAAGTATACCGGAGAGCCTACAATAATTCCATCTGCTTCCCTTAGCAGCTGGTGAACTTCATAGAGGGGACTGTCCACCACACAGGCTCCCCTGCAGGGGGTTGAACAATTGGTGCAAAAGGGAACGGGAAACTGGTTCATGATTTCACCCGCCTGAATCAAGCAGGTAAGACCACCCATGGCCTCAACCTGTTCCATTGCTTTATTTAGCAGATATGCAGTGTTGCCATCTTTAATAGGGCTTCCATTTATACCCACAATAAATACAGGTTTCTCTCTTTCCAACATTACCCACCTCTTTACTGCAATTTATTTTAACTCTTTGAGGATCTGGACCACCCATTCCCTAGAAGTTCTGGTTTCCGCAGCCAGGAAGTCCACTTCCTCCTTACTTACATGGGTAATCTTGCTGCTTTCAAGTGAATTGCGGAGGTATGAGCGGCGTAATTTGCCCAAGGACTGGTCAGTCACTTGAAGCTGTGAAAAACGCTCCGGAATGACTATTGTTTTCCCCGGAACATTCTCTGCGGGGTCACCTCTTCTGATTTCAACGCCCATATTCTTGGCAAAATTCAACTGTGCCATAGGATGCTTTCCGGCCCCAGTGTATTCTGTTTCCTGGACAACAACTATTTCATCCTGGTCATATTCACTGGCAATTGCCAGGGCTGCAGCCAGGGAAGTATTGCCAGCGGGACCCCGCTCAAGTCCTTCTACTTCAGCCAAGGCCTGAGTGACATAGAAAACCTCTCCCTGGGTAACTGTAACATAACGGTCCAGGTAACGCAGAGGCCTAGCCGCACTCCGGGGAACATCGGTCCTGTCCGGCCAGGAAGCAAAGGGTACACCAAAGCCTGTATGCCCGGTGGTAAATGACTTACGGTTAAAATCATAGTCAGAGGCCATATGTAATCCCATCAGATCAACACTGACCCCAATTACCTTAGTATCAATACATCCGGCTTTCAACAGACCTCGAGCCGTTCCCGTTACATTGCCTCCCCCTGCGTGGGTGACAATAACAGCGGCCGGGTCCTGGCTATATCTTTCCCTTACCTGTCCGGCCAACTCATAGCCTAAAGTCTCCACCCCTGATATGCCTAGTGGGCTGTATAGGGATGCATTGAAAAATCCTGTCTCTTCTAAAAGAAGCAGAGACATGTAAAAAAGCTCCGGCCCAACGGTCAACTGGATAACCTCCGCACCTAACGCCTCGCATTTACGGGTCTTTTCAATTATCTCAGGCTGTCCAATATGTTTGGAATCAAATACCTCTTGAACAATGATGCACTTTAATCCCCTCATTGCAGCCTGAGAAGCGACAGCGGCCCCATAGTTGCCGCTGGTTGCAGCTATTACACCGGGATAACCTTTTTCACGGGCATGATAAACAGAGATGGAGGCCCGTCTGTCCTTAAAGCTCCCCGCAGGATTTGCGGCCTCGTCTTTGACCATAATCCGAGCCCCTTTTCCCGACGGCGAATTGGCCCGGACCAGGGCTGTGAGATTTTTGAGCTCGAACAAGGGGGTATTGCCTACACCCGCCTGTTTCTGAATGGCCGCTGTTTCCTCCAGAGAATAAGCAGTATTATTCATCATTCCTTCATAATCAAAGGCTAGGGGCGATATTTCAAAGGCAGCGTAATCTATTCCTAAGGCTTTGTTCATTATGTCGTTTTTCCTGCCCAACACAGACCCATAAGATATGTCCTTTGTCAATTTTCCTTCACCCCCCATAGCTGCTCCCGCAGTTCTGAACCGATACGCTGAAGTTCTGCCACCGCTGGCCCAAAACTCTGAGTATAACCGGGGTTGACCTCGGTTAGTTCTCCCTGGATTATCCGCCCTGTTACGGTTTTAATTGAGCAAAGCTGTCCTTTTTCACATTCATCCAGTGCAAAACCTTTTATCCACATTTCAAAGGGTACTGTACGTGTTTCTTCCGGCAGGGAAGCAAGCCTATCCTGAACTTCAAAAATTATCCCATGAACCTCTACCCAGTCCCCTGGTTTACATTTTAAATCCATACTTATCCCCCTTTCATTACCACCCTTTAACCATATCTAAAACGTTGTCCGGCACCTTACCACTAATGGCATCGGCAATTGCCCCTTCCAAAATAGATATTCCCCGGTCAAGCTCCTCTTGTGTAATTACTAGCGGCGGACAAATTCTTAAGACTGACCCGCTGAAGAAAGTAAGATAAAGTCCTTGTTCATAACAACGCCAGACTATTTTGGCCGCCAGATCCCGGGCTCTTTCCCGGGAAGATCTATCTTTAACAAGATCCACACCTATCATAAAACCCTGTCCCCGTACCTGACTGATCTGTTCATATTCTTCCGCAAGACGGTTAAATCTTTCTCTGATGTAACGACCCATTTCCTCCGTTTTCTTTAATAACCCTTCCCGGCGAATTATGCCAATAGTCGCTAGGGATGCAGCACAACAAATTGGATTACCTGAAGTACAGAAGACATGTCCCGGTGAAGTCCAGGCTTCAAAAATCTCCTTCCTAGCTACCAAGGCAGATAATGGCATCCCTGAGGCTAGTGCTTTGCCAATTACAATGATATCAGGCTCAAGATTAAAGTGTTCTATACCAAACCATTTCCCGGTGCGGCCCATGCCGGTCTGAACTTCTTCCGAGACAAAAAGAATCCCATGCTTCTTACAAAAATCATAGAGATACTGCATATACTCCTGGGGCGGAATTATTATACCCGAATCTCCCTGAATGGGCTCCATGATTACAGCAGCCACTTCATCAGGTGAAAACAGAGTTTCAAACATCCCAAGAAAGTACTGATAGCAGGCTAAGCCGCATCTCTCGGCATTCTGGTGTCCTAGGGGGCACCGATAACAGTCAGGGTAGGGGACGTGATAAATTTCTGGTACCCCAGGACCGAAGTGATAACGCATGGGTAAACTGACCGCTGAAATGCCCATGGCGCCATAGGTATTGCCATGATAAGAACGCAAAAAGGCTATGATTTTCTGGCGTCCCGTATAAGCCCTGGCCGCTTTAATTGCCCCGTCATTGGCATCTCCACCGGAGACACCATATGCCACTCTTTTCTCAAAGTTCCCCGGGGTTATTACTGTTAGCTCTTCTGTAAGCTCTGTCAGTTTTTCGTGGAAAGCATATGCGGGGTTACAGTGGATTAAGGATTCTGCTTGTTCTTTAATTGCCTCTACCACTGCCGGGTGATTGTGGCCAACGTTTGAGATGGCGCCGAAGGAAAGGAAATCAATGTATTTCCTACCTTCCAGGTCCTCTAAAACAGCACCCCTGCCGGACTTCACAACTAAGGGAAAAAAGGGAATGCGGATAGAGCGGGAAAGCAGTTTCTCATCCTTATCAATTATAGACCGGGTTTTATTACTGATATCCATAAACTAACCCCCTTTACACTTGATAAATTAATCTAGTTTAACTTTTTGCCCAATCTTCCGGGCTAAGGCCTCTTGGTATACATGCCAGCCGCTCAGGACATCTTGGGCCGCTGTTCCGACACTCTTAAAAAGGGTGTAATCCTCCGGTGTGCGCCGCCCCTCTACTGAGCCCATCAGGACGTGCCCCAGTTCAATAACTTGTTCCTCTTTAATCAGGCCCTGGGCTAGCGGACGAGCCAGGTCTCCGGGGACAAAGGCAGCAGGCTTACTATCAACTGTAATAATACTGGAGGCCTGTACCAGTTCCTCATCGATTTCCTGCATAGAGGAGCTAAATGAGCCAGTGGCATTAACATGGGTTCCCGGCTTTAGCCATTCTTTCCGGACAATAGGCTCATAGGATGTAGTGCAAGCACAGATAACATCACTCTGGTTACATAATTCCGCAGCTGAAGTACAGATTATTATTTCTACGGGTCTGGCTGCTTTTTCCGTCAATTCCTTCAGTTGGCCGACTAGGGTTTCCACTTTACTAAGGGTCCGGGAATAGAGCAAAATCTTTTCGATGGGTCTTACTGCCAAGACAGCCTCGGCCTGATGGAAGGACATACTCCCTGCTCCCAGTACTCCCAAGGTAGACGCCTCTGGTCGGGCTAAGGCCGCGGTAGCCACAGCCGAAGCTGCTCCCGTTCGGATTGCCGTCAGGTAAGTAGCATCCATAACTGCTTCCAGTTGGCCAGTCTTATTATTAACAAGCATTAAAGATCCTATGGTTGCCGGTAGTCCCTGGGAGGGGTTTTCCGGAAACAGCGAAACGATTTTGACACTTAACAATTCTTCATCCCCCACCAAGCCGGACATAACCAGCATATCTGCTTCCTGTGAAGGGATGGAGACTTGGTGCCGTTGGGGAACGTTGACCTTTTTGTCTGCTATGTTAATAAACGCCTTGGATGTAGCTTCTATTGCTGCTTTTATTGGGAAAAGCTGTCGAACTTCAGCTTGGTTTAAAATTAACAAGCTATCAACTCCCGTTTTCAATATTTGTTTTTATATGCCAACTGGCGAATGGCCTCTGCCAATACTGTCACCCCTGCCATGCATTGACTAGGGGATGTATACTCTTCCCCGCAATGGCTTCTGCCCCCAGTGCTGGGTACGAAGAGCATGCCGATTGGGGCAAAACGAGCCGCCATAATGGCATCGTGCCCGGCACCACTAACCATTTCATGATAGTCAAGTCCGGCCTTACGAGCCGCCTCAGCTAAAATATCCCTTAATATTGGACTACAAGGCACCGGTTCCACCGCCAGTATATTTTTCCATTCCACTAGTACGCCCGTTTGGGCTGCTACTTTTAGGGTCTCTTCCTCCAATTGACTATACAAACCCTTTAGTTTTTTGGGATCAGGGTCCCGCATATCAATGGTAAAAACCGTCTCAGCGGCCACAACATTTACAGCCCCGGGGTTAGCTGAGATTCTGCCTACAGTAAATACGGTATCTCCCCCGGACTGTCGGACACATAAATCCATGGCCCCAATCATCTTGGCCGCGGCCAATAAAGCATCATGCCGCATTCCCATGGGCGTAGTGCCCGCATGGTCACTGCGTCCCCTGATAGTGAGTTCTGCCTGTCTCATGCCCGTTATACCACTTACTATACCTATTGGACAACCCTTGGCTTCGAGTACGGGCCCTTGTTCAATGTGCAGTTCCAAAAAGGCTTCTACATCCGATCGTGGGGTAGAACCGGAAGGGGAGAGACTATAGCCAAATGCTTGAGCAGCGGCTTTCAGGGAAATACCGTTTTCATCCACTTTAACTAACTCTTTTTCTTCCAAATCACCGGCCATCCATTTACTGCCCATAAGACCGCTGAACCTGCTGCCCTCCTCGCCGATAAAGGCGATAACTTCAATAGGATTCTGCGGTCGGCCATAGGTTTTCAGCAGGTAGCCTGCTGCAATTATGCCACCTGCAACACCCAGCATCCCATCATATATTCCTCCACCTCTAACTGTGTCAAGGTGTGAACCCATTGTGACAGCCCGGGCCTGGTTGTCTGTACCCTCAATACGGCCAATTATGTTGCCAATACCGTCCTTTTTCACCTCAAAGCCGTGTTCTTTCATCCAGCCCGCTACAAGATTGGCCGCCTCCTCATATTCCTGAGTATAGGGGCTACGCCACAGGCCAAATTCTCCAATGCCAACCTTTCCTAGTTCCTGCAGATAACTGGAAAGCAAAACTTCATACCCATGTGAATTGAGCTTTTGTAAATCTTTAGATATTTTCATCAAGTGCTAACCTCCCTGAAAAATTCCAAGCCCCTTTTTTAAGCTATCCATTAAGGCACAATCGGGAGCAGAGCCAGTATCTCGCAAACCTAAAATATCGAGAAATGCCCAGAAAATAGCTAGATTGGTAGAAACCACTGGGATGCCCAGGTCGTGCTCCAAGGGAGCTATTACTTCTAAGGTCCGTAAGTCTGTGGCCAGGATGCAGAGAGCATCAGCCCCTTTAAAACCCATAGCCCTAGCTTCCCGGTAGAGGCTTTCCGGGGTTACCCTTGTTACTGCATGATAATCATCAATATCCAAACTTTTTAAGGCCACCGGGTTTAGACCCCATTCCTGAAAGTAAGGGGCTACAAGAGGCTGAATTGTAGAAGGATAAGGTGTAAGCACAGCCACATTTTTGGCCTGAAGCTCAATCAAGGCTTTGGCAGTGCATTGGGCGGCAGTAATCAATTCCACTCCCTGCCCCTGTATACGCTCCTGAAAGGAGCAATCCCACTGTTTTCCTTTGACCAGGCTGGTTGACATGCAGGCATAGACAATAACGTCCACCTGGGAAAGAGCAAGTTCACCAGTACCACGGGAAGCCTGGGTTTCCATGCGGTTCAAAGCTTCTGAATTAAAGGCTCCCTCCACAATCATTCGTGTGGCAAAAGCCGCCGCCCCTTCAGGTAAGACTTTACTCATTTCGGGTTCAATAATAGTATTATTGGCAGGAATCAAAAGACCAAGTTTACCTCTCCACCCGTACATTTTAACTATCATCCTTTCACTATGCCCAAGGCACAAAAACTAATGATGTCATCTCATTCTCAATTCTCCATTTTCAATTTTCAATTCCTAGAAACACTCTCTCCGTAACCGGGTTTTACAATTATAGTGCCGCTGTCATATACCCATTTCCCCCGGACCATGGTTTTCTCAACCCTACCCTGGAGTGTTACTCCCTCAAAAGGAGTCCATTTCGATTTGCCCAGCAGTGCCTTTCCTTGGACCTTCAAACTGACCCTAGGGTCAACTATGGCTAGGTCAGCATCTACCCCCGCAGCTATGGTCCCCTTGCGGGGGTAAAGGCCTAGCCAACGGGCAGGCTGTTCAGACATAAGGTTGACGATATTCTCTATGGTAATTCTTCCTCGACTGGCGGCATCCAGCATTAGGGGCAAAGCTGTTTCTAAGGTGGGGACACCACTGGCCCCTTTCCAGATATCCTCTTTTCCTGCTATCTTTTCTTCCCAGCTATGGGGTGCATGATCTCCGCCAATCATGTCGATTGTGCCATCAACAAGCTCGGTCCACAGAGCTTTAACCATGTCTGCTTCCCTAAGAGGCGGAGCCATCTTAGCTGCCGGTCCTAAACGAAGCATGTCATCGGTGTTCAGAAAAAGATGATGGGGATTTACTTCGATCTTAATATCTGCCAAAGACTTTAAAGCTTTATAAGCTTTTATTACGTTAAGTGCCTCCATTGTGCTTATCTGCCGAAATAGAAGCCGGACATTTGTTACCCTAGCTATTTGAGTGATGCGGGCCACCTCGGCAGCTTCCGCCACCGGTGGTCTGGCCTGTACCCAGGCCAGGGGATCTATCCGGCCACTATTTTGTAAGTGCTCTGTTTCGGCAGCAACTATGCTGGCATCGGTGGCATAAACAGCCACCGGCAGTCCCAGCTGGACCGCGTTCCTAAAAATTTGCAAGTAATGGGCTCCATCTCTAACCAACCACCCCTCAGGTACATCGCAGGCAGCAACATCCAAGATAATGGCTCCTGCATTTTTTAGAGCTACCAAATTTTTGATGTTTTGAGGGGTCACTTGGGCACTCACCCCAAAGTCAACTACACAACGGTCCTGACCCAATTCCAGTAAATTCCTGATACTGGCGCTATCGACAGCAGGGGGAGACGTATTAGGCTGTGCCACCACAGTTCCATACCCCCCGGCCGCAGCTGCACAGGTCCCGGTGTAGAAATCCTCCTTTTGGGTATAGCCGGGGTCCCGCAGGTGTACATGTGTATCAACTAGAGCAGGAATTACCAGTTTACCCTCGGCATTATAATAGCCGTCAGCTTCCGGCACATTTGAACAGTCGGAAATAGCAATGATACGGCCGTTCTTAATGGCGAGATTGGCTTTACCCCTCCAGGAGGAGGTTACTACCTCTCCATTCATCACCACATAATCAAACAAACCTGTCACCCCTTCTTGAAACTAATATTCATGCTGCAATTATCTTACATCTCAGCTTTTTCTTTAATTACCTGGTTATGCCCACGCTATCAGGATAGGTAATGCTAGGCAGATAAAGGGTCAATTCTGGCCAGTAGGTGATTAAAAGCAGGGCAATGAGAGTTACAGCTATAAAAGGCAGTACTGCTGGAATTATCTTGACCATAGGCACTTTGGTAACACCTGTAGCAACAAATAAGTTTAAGCCAAAGGGCGGTGTATACATACCAATTGCTAGATTTGCCGTCAGCACAACACCCAGATGAACGGGGTTAATGCCCATTTTCATTGCCATTGGATAAATCAAAGGAGCAAGAATGGTAACCGCCGCCGCTCCATCCATAAACATCCCGGCAACTAAAAAGAGAACGTTGATAGACAACCAGAAGACTATCTGAGTGGTATTGGGACCCAGCATCATTTCTGCTAAGAGCTGCGGGGCCTGGTTAACGGTAAGAACCCAGCCAAAAACTGAAGCTCCAGCTACCAAAACCATGACACCCGCCAGGGTTATAGTGGACTCGAGAGCCGTTTCTAGCAGAGACTTCCAAGTGAACTCCTTGTAAACATACATCCCCACGAAGGCAGCATATACAGCCGAGACACCGGCTGACTCTGTGGGAGTAAAGACCCCTGTATAAATTCCACCGAGAATTATAAAAGGAACTCCAAGAGCCCAAGCCGCATCCTTACCTGTCCGAACAATTTCCTTTAAGCTAAAATGTGAATCAGGCTGGCGCTTTCCTTTGACGGCTACATAATAGGAGTAGGCTAGGATAGAAATTCCGAATATTATACCGGGTATAATGCCAGCCACAAATAAGGCGCCGATGGAAACTCCAGTAACCGTACCATAAACTATCAGAGTTATGCTGGGGGGAATTAGAATAGCTACAGCACCGCTAGCAGTAATCAAACCAACGGCAAAGGCACTGTCATATCCCTTTTTTGTCATTTCGGGATACATAAACCCGCCCATGGCGGCAACAGTGGCTGGGCTTGAACCAGAAAGGGCTCCAAAAAACATACAAGCCAACTGGGTAGTAAGAGCCAGACCCCCACGCATAAAACCAGCTAAGCAGAGGGTAAACTCCAAAAGCCTTTGGGCAATACCTCCTCTACGCATTATGTCTGCAGCAAAAATAAAAAAGGGCATAGCCATCAAGGAAAACTTATCAATTCCGGCAAACATCCGCTGAGCCACAACGGAGGTTGGTATATCACTACCAAAGATTAATGCCAAAAGAGGGGCAAAGGATAGTGCGATAAAAATAGGCACCCTAGCAAAAAGCATGAAAAAAAGAACCAAAAGCATAGAAAGAATCATTTACTGCTCCCCTCCTTCTTTAAAAGTTAAGTAAAAATGCTGAGAAAATCTAAGAGCTCCCAGACCAAAGCCCAGCGGCAGACAAAAGTACACCAAGTAAAAAGGCAGTTGTAAGGCAGGTGATTTCTGGGCTGTAGCCATCTGCTTACTCACCGTCTCAAAGCTGTAAAAAATCATCATTACACAAAAAACAATAGAGACCAGGTCAGCAAATAAAGTCATGTACCTCTGATTCTTCTTGCTGAGAAATGCGGCAAAAAAATCGATGCTGACATGGGCATTCTTACGGGCATTGAGACCGATCCCAATAAAAGTAGCCCAAATAATAAGATAGCGGATTAATTCTTCAGACCAAGGCAAACCCGCTTTAAAGACATAACGCAGAACCACGTTAATAAACATCAGCGCTGTGGCTAGTATAAAGCCCAGCGAACAAAACCATTCTTCAGCTTTGCCAATTAAAGTGTTAAGCTTTTCCATGGACATACCACCTTGTTGTTTTGAATTTTAATTTTTTTAAAAAAGGAGAGGCTCCTTCTGGCAGCCCCTCCCTGGAGGTCTTAATGGCATGATTCAATTCTTGGCTTCCTATTATTTATTGGCTTCCTCAGCGGCTTTCTGGAGCTCAGTTACCATATCTGCGCCAACGCGGCCGGAAACGAACTCAACAACAGGCTTGGAGGCAGCTTGGAAAGCCGTAAGTTCTTGCTCACTTGGAACGTATACTTCCATCTTGTTCTTTTTCAGTTCTTCCAGCCACTTATCGGAGTTGGTCTTCATCTCTTCCCACTCGGACTTGGAAGCGAATATAGCAGCCTCACTAACATTCTTCTGAATATCTGCAGGCAGTCCGTCAAACCACTGCTTGTTGGCTACAGTAATATACAAGAAGGGAGCGTGGTTGGTCACGGTTACAACCTTCTGAACTTCCCAAAGCTTCAGCATGACAAGAGTCTGAAAGCCGTTCTCTTGCCCATCAACAACTTTTTGCTGGAGAGCGTTGTACATTTCACCGTACTCGATAGGAGTAGGATTTGCTCCAAAAGCCTTATAGGTCTCAATTAGGATAGGTGCTGGCATAACACGGAACTTCATACCTTTTAAAGCTGCCGGTCCTTTGATGGGGACGTTGGCTGTCATCTGCTTTAAACCACCGGTTTCCATTCCCAGTGCAACCATACCCTTTTCTTCTAGCCCCTTATTGATTTTAGCTGCGGCAGGACCAAACATAACTTCCTGAGCTGCATCCATGTCTTTGAATAAGAAAGGAATATCATAAACCTCTAAGGCTTGGTTAAAGTTAGAAAGCACGGAAGTAGGCTGCTGGGTCATTTCGATAGTACCGTTGGCAGCTTGCTCAGCTTGCTCTCTCATCTGTCCCAACTGCATATTGGGGAAAATAGTTACCTGAACCTGACCGTTACTGAGTTCTTCCACTTTTTGTTTAAAGGCTTCTACGCCGCGATGCTGCGGGCTGTTAGTATCCTGATTATGACCAAATTTAATTTTGTAAGTTTTTGCTTCCTTAGCAGGCGCCGGGTCAGACTTGGAGTCAGGCGCCGGAGCAGGTGTTGGATCAGGTTTTGAACAACCTGCCAATGCTAAAACTAAGACTGCTACCAAACACACAACAATAAGCTTTTTAAAGTTAAACTTCATTTTTATTCCTCCTCTTTTTTTCAATCAAATTTTGTTTGTCTTAAATAGGAAAACGCAACACGGGACAGCTTCCTCTCATCACCTCCTTAAATGACCTGACCTTACTTTACTTAAAAACAAATCCGATGAATTGGTCAATTCCGAGTGTGGGCAGCTCCCACTAGGCTGTTAACATCTTCTATCCCTTTTTCTTCTAAATATTGTTCAAGCCCTGCTAAAATTTTAGGCGCAGCCATGGGGTCGAAAAAGTTAACTACACCCAACGCCACTGCCTGAGACCCTGCCAAAAGAAACTCAATGACATCACGGACATTGGCAATTCCCCCCATCCCGATAATGGGTATCTTCACGTTTTGGTATACCTGGTAAACAAGGGCGACAGCAATGGGACGGATAGCTGGCCCCGAGAGGGCTCCCATCACATTTCCCAAAAATGGCTTTCTTGTTTCTATATCAATCATCATAGCCCTGGGAGAGTTGATCATAGAGATAGCATCAGCTCCAGCAGCTTCTACAGCCTTGGCAACCTCGATAATATTGGACTGATCAGGGGGAAGCTTGGGGATTAAGGTCAGCCCTGTTTTCTTTCGGGAAAGAGCTACCACCTTGTAAGCCATATCCTTGTTAGCCCCAAACTGCAGACCTCCTGCCTTCACATTGGGACAGGAAAGGTTTAATTCAATCCCCGCCAGAAAGCCCAACCCATCACTTAGTTCAACTATCTCGGCATATTCTTCTTCAGTCCGTCCCACAACACTTAAAATAACTGGGGTCTTAAGTGCTTTAAGCTTAGGTACATCCTCGCTGACAAACATTTCCCAGCCTTTACTGGGTATACCCACTGCGGAAAGGACCCCGGAGGGGGTTTCTGTTATCCTCGGAGGAGGATTGCCAGGCCAAGAATAAGCCCGGACTGTCTTTGGAACAAAGGCGCCGAGTATATCAGGAGAATAAAGGCTCTCATAATCCAGACTATGGCAGCCTGAACCTGTTGTTATGGGATTTTGCATTTTTATTTTACCAATCTTTACGGAAAGATTAACCATTTGAGACCACCTCCCAGGACAAGAAAACAGGTCCTTCTTTACATACCCGCTTATAACACCTGCTCTTCTGATCCTGACCTTGATATAGTTCAACCACACAACCCTGACAGGCTCCTAGTCCGCAGGCCATATACTGGTCTAGGGATATCTGGGCATTAATTCCCTGCCGGTGAGCCAGGTGGTGGATATTTTTAATTAAACTGCAGGAAGGACAGAAGTCGCATAATCCTCCCATATAAATCTGATCCAGCTTGATCTTACCAGCTACCCGTTCCAACTCCTTTGTCATAAATGGACCACATCTCCAGGCACCGTTGTCCGGGTAGAATAACAATTCACCTTTTCCTTCAAGGAAGCTAAAAGAGTGCAAAAGCTCAGTGTATTTCGAGCTTAGGAAAGCATATACCCCCACTCCCTTTGCTGCAGCCTGATCAATTAAGGCAGCTAAGGGACCTATGCCTGTATCTCGACCCAAAACCGCAATATTTTTAGCTGAAGCAGGAAGGGTAAAGCCATTACCCAAGGGGCCCAATATTGAACAAGTATGACCTGGTTCCCAGGTCGTCATAATCTCAGTACCCTGGCCTACAACCTTGTATAGGATATCAATAACCCCTTCTTCCTTATAGATTCTCGAGACCGTTAACGGCCTTCTGAACAAAGGATCGGTCTGTTCAGTTAGCCGGAGCATTACAAACTGTCCGGGAACAATGATGCGGGCTATTTCCGGGCACTCTAATTTAATCAGCCAGAAATTTTCCATAACTTTGCTATTTTCTAATACTTTACCACTGATATCATACTTTTTGTCCATTTTTTACACCTCACCTAAACATTTTTCCTGGCTAACAGCTCTTAGTCAGCCAAGATAATCAAGAACGGCGTAAGCATAAAATAAAATTGCCTCGAGCATCCAGCCTGACCAATAAGCCCAGTTCCTCCACATAAGGTTTGACTATGTTTTTAATAAATTCCTGGACCATAGGCTCATTTTCAAAGAGCTCCGCCTGAGGACTAGGAATCCCTAGGATCTTCTGGGTAATCTCAATTATTTTTGAGCCCTCACTTAGCTGTTCAACCAACTCAACAAGATATCCTTCATTTTAACTATCATTCCTTTCGCTATCCTCAAGGCCATTGGTTTACTAGAGCTTTACCCACTCAAGGTTTAATTTTTCGAGAGTTTCTTTTTTAGGAATTCCTGTATCAGTATCCCAGTTCATAGCTGTATAATACTGCTCTAGCAAATTCCTTAAATCTTCTGGGCTCACTCTTTCTCCGCTGCCCGGTCCATCGGGAACAGGTTCTTCCATTAAACGTCCCGGCAAGGTATCATCTGCTGAAGTAAACCCTTCCCGGATGTTGTAGCAGCGCTCCAAGGTATTAATTCGGGCTGCCGCAGTGTAAAGATCCTCAATAGTATAAGTGTGGCCAAGGGCCGCACTGAGAAGTTCACTCCAGTTCTGCCAGTCAAAACTCCGGTTGTAAGCAAAAGTACAGTTGGGTCCGCTATCCTGAATAATCCTTAGGGCAGCATGCCTTTTCACCAGTTCCCCTTTGCCTTCTATCTCTTTGTGTATTCCCAACTTAAGTTCCTCAAAAACAGGAAGCCCAATGGCATGGTGGCAACCGCCTCGGTTGCCGGCGGCAAAGACTATTGCCTGTCCCTTGGCTGTCCTCGGTTCATATCCACCCAACTCCATACCTTTTACATGCATAGCAAAATATTCGCTGCCCTGACCGATTTGTTCAGCCGCCCGTTTGGTTCCCATAGCCAGAAGGGCACCAAACCCTCTCCTGTAAGCGATATCTTCAATAAGGGTCAAAACCACCTTGCTGTTTCCGAAGCGAACCTCCAACCCCCCTGTATCCTCCCTATCAAGATATCCCCTTTCGAAGCATTCCATGGCAAAAGCAATAGATACTCCCGCAGAAATGGTGTCAAGCCCCAGCTCATCACAGAGTTGATTTGCCGCTATAATTGCCTCCGGGTCTCCAATACCGCAAGCAGAACCCAAAGCAAAGATAGATTCATACTCAGGTCCGTCGCAACTTGCCCCGGCAAAAGGGCCTTCTTTTACTAGGGTCAGCTTGCCGCAGCGCAAGGGGCACCCAAAGCAGCCTGTATCTTTAACAACCAGCCCCAGGTTATCCCGCATATAATTCATGGAGATATCCCGAGCCTTAGAGAAGGTACATTGAGCCCAGTTGGATGTAGGCAGCCCTCCCAAAGCGCTGCGGGCTTCTTGGGACTCTCCTGTACCGTAGCGGGCAAAACTGTCGCCATTGCCGGGCTTTGCCTTAAAGTCTGTCATAATTCTTTTAAAAATCTGCTTATATTGCCCCGGATCAGCCATGCTAATCTGTTTATGTCCCTTTTCCACCATTATTGCTTTAAGGTTTTTACTTCCCATAACGGCGCCTAGACCACCCCGGCCAAACTGGCGCCAATCATCGGTACTGACACCCGCATAAGGAATGAGGTTTTCCCCGGCAGGTCCTATGATGGCCCCGGAGAAACTTGAACCAATTTCGTTTTTTAGATGGTATAGGGCTAGGGTGGTACCCATCCCCCACAAATATTGGGCTTCCCTGACTTTGATGCCATCGGGAGTAATCAGTAAATTAACAGGCTTTTCTGCTTTTCCTTCAACTATGATAATATCATATCCTGCCTGGCGCATATTAGCTCCCAATCTTCCGCCAGCCATTGTGTACATATATGTCCCGGTAAGGGGGGATTTCGTTAGCATAATTACCCTAGAAGCTGTTGGAAAACCAGTGCCAGTAAGGGGTCCCGTAGCTAGAATCACCTTATTTTCAGGCGAAAGTGCCTCAATAGCTGGTCCCACTTCATCCCACATAATTTTAGCACCAAGGCCCCGGCCGCCAATAAATCTTGAGACGGTCTCTTGGTCAATCTTTTCGATTTTGCTGGTACCACTGCTTAAATCAACCCTTAACACTCTGCCGAAATCAGACACAATATTCACCCCTATTTTCCCCAAGATGTTTTTTCCAAAAAGTGAAAATACCACTTTCAACAAAGTTTTTGTAATATTGCTGACTGCCGTTCAACCTGGTCCTTGTGGGTCCTAAAAAAGGCATCCCTGATTCGTTGACCCCGTTTGGTGGTCTCATCCATAATTTTTTGCTCCGAATTATTCAGCAATCTTCCATTTAATAAAACCGGTTTACCCTGGACTATCACAGTTTCTACCGCAGAAACCGGTTCAGAATATATTAGCTGCCACATTACATTATTAAGAGGATTTAAAGAACAGTTTTCCAGATTCAACAAAACAAGATCAGCCTTTTGACCAGGTGCTATTGTACCCAGGTCATTTTGAAGCAAGACCTTGGGTCCATGGTGAGTAACCATCTCCCAGACATTATGGGGCTGTATCCAAGTATCGGGCTGTTCATTTAAGGCATTGTGAATTAGCCCTGCCAGTTTCATAGATCCAAACATACTTAAACTACCTGAAACATTAGCTCCGTCAGTACCCAAGGCCACAGGCACTCCTTTTTCCCTGTACTTTGTTACCGGTGCAATACCGCTGCCAAGAATGGAATTACTAGCAGGACTGTGCACAACGGTAGCACCGCGGGATGCAACCAGGTCTATTTCATCTTCCGAAAGCCAGATTGAGTGAACTAATGATGTACGTTCACTTATGCATCCCAGTTGATCCAAGTGAAAAATCATTGGTTTTCCATAAAGGGATTCTGCGGTCCGAGCCTGGGCCCTTGTCTCCAAGACATGGGTGTGGAAACCGGTATCAAGCAGCATGGCCTGTCTTGCACATTCCCGCAGAAGCTGATCCGAACAGCGCTGCGGTCCCGAAGGCCCAAAAGCAACCTGGAGTCTCCCCTCTTTTGTATGCCATTTTTTATATAGTGAGGTTGTGAGTTCTAGTAAATCATTAGCAGAAGGGACTTCTTGGTTCTTAAATTCAGCAGGAACAAGTTCTTCCCTTACAGGCAATGTTGCATAATAGGGCTTATCACTGATCATAGGAGCCATGGTAACCCGTATTCCTATATCCCGATAGGCCTGCATTGCAGCATCAAGAGCCTCCGGCCCTTGGGCTAAGTGATCCATGCAACTTGTCGTCCCCGTCTTCAGCATTTCCATGGCTCCACTCAACACATTCCAATAGACGTCTTCCGGTGTTAAAAGGCCGCCTAGAGCCATGGTGTAAAGCATCCATTGTTCCAAGGCGACTGTAGGGTTAAGTCCTTTTACAAAATTGGCATAGGAATGGTAATGGGCATTGATAAGGCCAGGCATTATTAGTTTGTTTTGCCCATCAATCACCATATCAAAATTATCGGGTTCTATATATACCCCAGTTGTTACAGAAGCGATTTTTCCCTGTTCAATAGTAACACAACCCTCTAACAGTAAAGGGTTTTCTTTGTCTCCTGTAAATATAGAAATATTTCTTATAAGAATTTTCGACATATAAAGTAATTCTCCTTTGCTGGAAGTTATCCAATCTTTAAGAATACATTATTCTTGCTAAAAAACGGGCCATTTGAGTGACTGTATTTTCTGAAAGTTCATCTTTTTTTATTCGCCATTTTTTATGTGAAGTCCTTTACTTTATTTGCGGAAAGAATAGGAAGCTCTTTATCCAAAAGTGATAAACGAGATAAGAACACCCTTCGGATATACTCCGAAGGGTTAAAAAGGGGGTAAGGAGTTTGTATACTAAAATTATGGGGAAGCCGTTTTAAGTTGTTCTTTTTTAGCTCTCAAATATTGAATAAACAATACTATAGCTAATGCAGCTAACCCAAGTATATCAGTTGTTTTTCCGTACATTACCAACATGATAGATGAAATTCCTAGCAAGCCTCTATCCATTAGAGTTGTTTTAGTTAATAAAAAGCCTTGCATAGCCGCTGAAAATGACAGTACACCCAATAAGGCAGTAATAGATGCTCCTATAATTTGCATGGCTGTCCCTTGCCATAAAAGGAAGGGAATATACACAAACATAATTGGAATATAATAAATGGAAAGTCCCATTCTTAGAGAATACCACCCGGTTTTCCAGGCATCAGCCTGTGCTATAGCAGCAGCAACATAGGCCGATATGCATACTGGAGGAGTTATTACCGCTAGTTGACTGGCCCAGAATACGAAAAAATGGGCAGTTAATAGGGGTACTCCCATTTCCACTAATGCGGGAGCAGCCAAAGTTATTAAAACTAAATAGGCAGAGGTAACATTCATACCCATCCCCAGTACAAAGCTGGCCACCATGACCAAGAAAAGGGCTATGGGTACACTGCCTCCGGATAACTTTAAAACTATTAGGCTAAATTTCATACCCAACCCTGGCAGGGCAATGGCAGTAATAATAATCCCGACTACCCCTGCTGTTACGGCCATTATTAAAGAACTCTTAGCACCTTCTGCAAGGGTTTCAAAAACATCCCTAGGCGTCATTCTAGTTTCCTTTCTTACAAAAGAAACCAGAAAGGCGGTAACTATAGCCCAAAAGGCGACCATTGATGGAGAGTTCCCCCTGAGAAGAAAGACAACAATTACCAAAATAGGAACGAGAGAATGCCAACCTGATTTTAATACCGTCCAAGGGTTGGGCAATTCTTCTACAGGCATACCCTTAAGTCCCATACGCTTTGCTTCTAGATACACCATAAAGATCATACTAAGGAAAAACAGTAAGGCAGGAATAAGTCCGGCTTTAACGATTTCTATATAGGGTACTCCTATAAAGGCCGCCATCAGGAAGGCTGCTGCTCCCATTATCGGCGGCATAAATTGTCCGCCAATGGATACAACCGCTTCAATTGCCGCAGCTACATGACGTTTATAACCCCTAGAGATCATTAAAGGAATAGTTACAGCCCCTGTTATGGCTGTATTAGCAGTAGAAGAGCCTATTACTGAACCCAATATCCAGCTTGATACCACAGCAGCCTGAGCAGGGCCACCCGTAAATCTTCCCACAAAAGCTTTAGATAGTTCAATAAAAAACATCCCTGCACCAGACCTCTGCAAAAAGGTACCAAAGATAATGAATAAAAAGATAAAGGTAGAAAATATATACACAACAGACCCGAAAATCCCGTCAGTACTGGCATAAACTACACTGATCACTCGGTTTAAATCATAACCTTTATGGGAAATTATCGCGGGTAATGATCTTCCATATAAGGTGTAAAATATAAAGACAATCCCAATAATCGGCAAGGCCCAGCCCACTATACGTCTAGCAGCCTCCAAAACGAGAATAACTGTGATAACTCCTAGATAAACATCAATAGATTCCAATTTTAACCCGGCCATATCTGCATAATAATTAAACCTATACATAAAAGAAACTACCACCAGACAGGACAAAAGGACTAAGCCCAGATCAATAATTTCTGTGTATTTGTTAACTTTATTTTTAATAAGGGGATAGATTAAAAATGTCAATACTAGTGTAAAGAGTATATAAAGCCCACGGCTAATATGAGCCTCCCAGACTCCAAAAGCAGCCTGGTACAAAAATACTCCCGAAAAAGCTGCTGCGAGCAGATTAATTGCTTTATTCTTAATTTCTGAATATATCAAGATGAATATTCCCCTTTCTTCCATGTTACCTTCAGCCTAGGGATTTTTCCCTAGGCTGAAGGAATGCAAAAAACTACCTATTTGTTTTCACTGTAGAATTTTTTTGCACCTGGATGGAGCTCTAAATTAATCTTTTCAAAACGTTCAATTCCAGGTGACATTTCTTTAAAAGCAGCCTGAGTATTTTCTAAATATCCACGCCCTTTTTCTGAGAACATAACTTTTAACATTTTGTAAATAACCTCTTCAGGTATATCATCTCTAGCTACCCAGATAACCGTATAACCCACGGTTTTAACTGGTTCCTGCAAACTTTTATAGCCACCAACCGGGATGGTATATTCGACATGGTAGGGTCTGGCATCTAGAAATGTTTTTCTTCTGGCATCATCCACCGGCAATAAAACCATATCGTGGGTTGATTCCAGCTCAATTAATGCGGGAACCGGTGTATTGCCTCCGATTATAAACGCATCAAGATGACCATCTCTTAAGGAAGAAGCAGAGTCGCTAAAACTGAGGTAGCTTATTTCAATGTCATCAAATAATCCTACTATTTTAAGGAAATCTTCGGCAACAGCAGCACTTCCTGAGCCTTTAGGACCAATAGATACCTTTTTGCCTTTCAAATCATCTAATGTTGTGATACCTGTTTTCTTTAAAGTTACAAAGTTCAATGCACCATCGTGAATATTAGCTACAGCTCTTAGGCCCTCGTATTTATTGTTTGCGAAGTCCCCTTCACCTCTGATCGCCTCATAAGCTGTAGAGCCATAGGAAAAGCCCATATCTGTCTGATTGGAAGCCATTAATCTTACATTTTCCACAACACCTTTAGTTACTTCAGCTGTAACTTCTAGACCATCCACCTCACCACTAACAAGGCCGGCAATACCTGAAGCCGCAACATAAAAGGTACCGCCTTGTCCACTACTAGCAAATGAAAAATATTGTTTTTCCTGTTTCTTCTCTTGAGCTTGAGGCTCATCTTTGGGAGTTTCACTGGAACAACCTACTAAACTGAGGCTAACTAATAATGCAAAAACGATAAACAACAGCATTCTTTTTTTCATTTGTTCGACTCCTTTATTTTTGATTTTGTACTTGAATAAAAGATTAATTCTAACAATATTTCCTCCCTTCAATCAATCATCTAATTTATCTCGTAGCTTCAAAAAATATCTTTGTTTATCCTTAATGTACTATTTTTCTCATTCAAATCATATGTAATAACGCACAATGAATCACGGGATTTTTGTTAAAACTGCATAAATGCCGTACTAATAGCTAACTTTATTGAGTTGAGATTAGCTTATAAGCGAGTGGCAGGCTGAAGAACCTACGTTCATGCTATTGAAATAAAAGGCTGGCTGTGTTGATAAATAATGCTAAAAAGGCCGTTGAAGCAAAACCCTTCAACAGCCTTTTTTAATACTAAATTACCTCTTCGAAAATACCATTTGCATCTGGAACTATAAATGTCCCGGCTTCACCTTTCAAGGCAGCTCCTACCATTTCCAGCGATGTTATCAGAGCTTTGCCACCTGTCTTTTCTACATAATCAATTGCGGCAGCAATTTTAGGTCCCATGCTGCCTGGTGGGAAATGCCCTTCATCATAATATTTTTTTGCTTCGAAAACCGTAAGTTGAGAAAGCAGCTCCATATTAGGGCGGCCGAAATTTATAGCTACTTTTTCCACACCAGTGATAATTACCAGTAAGTCAGATTTAATTTCTTGAGCGAGGACCGAGGATGCCCAGTCTTTGTCTATAACAGCTTCGATTCCCCTAAGCTCACCTTTCCCATCGGTAATTACCGGTATCCCACCACCACCGGCTGTAATAACAATTTTTCCTTGTTCTACAAGGTCTTTAATTACATGGTTTTCAATAATGCCTATGGGTTTGGGCGAAGGGACAACCCTGCGGTAGCCTCTGCCGCTATCTTCTACAAATACAGCATTTTTTTCCAGCTTCAGCTTATTGGCCTGTTCCTCAGAATAAAAAGGACCAATTGGCTTAGTGGGGTCTTTAAAAGCGGGATCATTACTATCGACCAGTACCTGGGTCAAGATAGTCACAACTTCTTTGTCTAATCCCCGTTGTCTTATCTTATTGGTCAATGTTCTTTGAATTAAATACCCCAACTGCCCCTGACTTTCGGCGCCACAGACATCTAAAGGCATAGGGGGAACTATATGTGCAGCTGCCTCCATCCTTAGCAGTATATTTCCTATTTGTGGCCCGTTACCATGGGTAAGAACTACTCGATAGCCCATAGCTATTATATCAATGATACTGTCAGCACTGCTTTCAATATTAGCTAGCTTTTCCTCTAAAGTCCCCTTTTGGTTTTCCTTAGTTATGGCATTACCACCGATGGCAATAACTATTGTTGATTGTTTGGCCATTATACTCCCCCTATTTTGTCTTTATGCAATGTTATTTGTTTATTTTATACAGAAGGCCTATTAAAGGGTAAACCATACCCAGACCTAAAAGGATGAAAGCCACAATTAATAATCCTACCTGCCCCCTTGTCCCTGCTAGATAAAGAAAAGGAAAGGAGAGAAGCACCAAGGTGCTGGCTAAAGTATATTGCCCGAACTGAGTTTTAAGCCATTTTCCCATATTACTCAAGCCCCTTTCAGCGGAATATTAAATGAAAAACCAAGAGAAAGACTCCACTTAACCCGGTAATGAGAAGTGTAGGCGGTAAGATTTTACGCATAACCTCACCTTCCAATCCCAGGATGCCGGTAGTAGTAGTTCCTAAGAGGACCTTGCCCGGGGCAATTACCGAACCAATGGCTCCGCCACCGGTCTGGGCCCCTAAAATAGCCGCTCTGTCTAGTCCCAAAAGTGAAGACATAGTATCCTGGAAGCTACCGAAAAGTATATTAGAGGACATATTGCTGGAGGTCATAAAAGAACCTAAAACACCGATAAAAGGGGCGATCACCGGATAAATAGCCTGGGTAGCATTAGCGGTTCCATAAGCTAAAACTACCGTCTGCCCAGTGCCATCCATAATCTTGGACATTACAATCAAACCAATAGTAGCTATGGCGGCGGGCATAACCTTTTCCATAGTGCTCAGAAAAATTCTCCGACCGCCTCCGGTTGCAATAGCTCCCATCTTTTTAAAAGAAAAGTAACCAATTAAGGCTGCTATTAAAAGAAAGGTGCCGGAATGGGTAAATACTGTAATTGGCGAGTACAATTGAACTGCTTTATTAACATGCCCAAAGGCTGTCAGCGTTTCCGGAAAGGCAAAACCTATCTTTAAAAAACTTAAGGCGTTTTCTACAGGTTTAATTAATAACACGAAGAGGGTAATAAAGGTTAAGGCATAATAAGGGATAAAGGCTTGATGTAAAGACATCTCCTTATCTACTTTTTCATCCCAGTCAACCTCCCTGCCTTTGCGGTCCATAATCATGCTATCTGGCTCTTGGTAGGGCTTATTGTACCAGGAAGTTTTACCCAGCAGAAATACAACAGCTAAGGCTATACAAGCCATGACGAAATTTGCCAAGGTCGGATTGGCCTGGGAAAAGAGCATCTGTCCCCCCCCATGAATTAGAGAAATTATTAAGACCGCCGGCAGACCTGTTTTTAAACCCTTACGACCACCGTAAAAGTAACAGATTAAAATACCTGCAGCGATATTTATGAGCCAATTAAAACCACTGGCCCATAAGGCAGTTGCCTTAATTAAAGCAGGGTCACTTATCCCTGTTTGCAAAATCAAAGCGTCCCAAGCCACGGCTAATGTCCCAAAGGTATTGGCCCAAGCCTGACCATATAAAGAAATAATAACTGCCCACAAGGGGGTTACCCCAATACCTACCAGTAAAGGTGCCCCAACAGCAACTGGTACACCAAAACCGGTTACCCCTTGGAGAAAGCTGACAAATACCCAGCCAATAGCCAAGATCTGCAGCAATTCATTGGGAGAAAACTTCTGCATCCCTTTGCGAAAAGGCTCAAAAGCCTTTGCCTCGTTAGTCACTTCATAGATTAAAATAGCTGGCAAGACAACGGTAAGAACCGCTATCCCGTTCCAGATCCCTTTGGCACTTTCCAAAGCAATTAAATCCCAGGGCGCCTTATAAAAAACAACCCCGCTTACCAGAGCGATGATAACCCCAACAGGGGCAGCCTCTGCCGCTCCCCACCGGAATTTAACCATCAAGAGCATTAACACTACAATCGGAAGTAATGCCAAAAGCCAGTAATTTAAGGTAATAGGTAGTGACATCGTTTACCTCCTAAAGACCTTCATTTTTCATAAAAGCCCGCAATGCTTCCAAAAATATTTTCATGGGCGGTCTAACAATACCGGCACCTACCTGACCGATACCCGGTTTTTTATGAGCTATACCTGTATTAATAATTGGTAAAATTCCTGTTTCGACAACCTTGCTAATATCTATGCCGGTAGCCACCCCTTGGAAGTTTAGGTTAGGCATAGGCAAGTTGGCGTTACGGGTAACTGTGATTTCTCCCATACTCTCGGAATATTTGATAGCCGCACTAACTGAGCCGGCTCCCACGAAGTTAACAACTGCCGGGGCACAGCCCATTGCAAAACCACCAATACCGATACATTCCACAATAGTGCTATCACCCATATCGGGGTTAGCATCTTCCTCAGTATAGCCCGGGAAATATAAACCTTCCGGCATATTAACCGGTGCTGTAAACCAGCGGGAACCTAAACCACTGACATTGATACCAAATTCCACACCATTTCTGCTCATAGCTGTTACCACAGTGCTGTGAGGAATATCTCTAGCTGAATCCATTATGGCCTTTGAGGCTACCATAGCCAAATTAAGGAAAAATTGATCATTTTTCTTAGCGATAAACTCTACTATATCTTTGGCATCTTCCCGGCCGGCTACCTCTTGGGATAATTCGCCACTAATAGTACGATAAAAGAGCAGGCTTGCTGCTACGTTACGTTGATGCATTTCATCACCCATAGCTAGAGCTTGGGCTATAATGTTTTTAAGGTTAACCCCGCCGGCTTTTTTAATGGCTTTATCCAGCACAGGAGCTAAGACCTGTTCCAACCATTTTAAACGGGTAATAACCTTTTCGCCATTAGCGCCAAAACGCATAACTTCGCCCAAACCTTCATTAATTGTACAATAGCCATAATTGCCATAAGTTTCATTTTTCACCACGAAGACAGGCATTGAATATGAAATCATCCCGGTCATCGGGCCAACAGCACCGTGATTATGATTAGGACTATATTCTATTTTTCCTTGTTCCATTAAAGCTACTGCTTCTTCTTCAGTTTGGGCCAAGCCCTCATAGCGGATAGCTCCAATAAAGGCTCCTTGCATAGGTCCACACATGTCTCGCCAAGCCACAGGAGGTCCTGCATGAAAGATAGAATTTTTCTTCATTTCCGGAAAAACCTCATGAGCTGGTTTTACACCAATTAATATCGGCTGACTGGCCATTATTCTTTCCACAGCTATTTTATTTGCCTGTTCAACCCGGGTAAGGCAATTTTCATCCTTTTCCATTAACTGCAGATGAAAAAGCAAATCAACAATCTCGGCATCACCCTGAGCAGGCGGTCTCCAGTCTAAGCCTATAAAGGGTGTATTTGTATCACTAAAGGCCTTAGTGAAGTTATCTAGGCCAATATTTACAACTCTCAGTTCTTCGGGTACATTTTTTAATTCAGTCACCTTTTGAAACCCCCTTTATATATTTTTAATTAGATCACCCGCTAGTTTGGCAGCATGGGCATTGGAAGGCATAACGATAACTCCCGCCGCTACTAACTTTGCTACCTGTTCTTTGCGGGAGGGACTATCATTATCTGTACCACAAACAGAAGTAACCAGACTAACACCCAGGCTTCCCGCTTTTTCTGCTTTAGCTTTGTTTATTATTTGCACAACCTCTCCCGCTGGATCAGGGTGGGAACCATAGCCGATAACCAAGTCAAAAATCACAACTGCTGCGTCCGGATCAAGTATCTCCCGGTAGAGCCTGTTATTTTTCATAGTGGGGTCAATCATAGGATGGGGTTTGCCCACAGTAAATTCGTCTTCTCCCATATCCAAAAAAGTGTGTTTTTGACTTTTTTGATTATCAGGTAAAGAATGCATGCCTTTTAAGGGAATATTTGAATATATGTCTTCTTGAGGAAGAAGGGTACCCAGGATATTCATAGTTTCATAGCAGAGACTGCCCCCGCCAAAAATACCCCGCAAATATTTTCCTTTTTCTACCTGTTTTACCCCTTTTGCTAAAAGGGCATTATAGGCAGCAGCATCACTTATAGATACTTTATCCATTTCCAATTTAGCCGTTAGGGAGTTAACAGCTAGGGTTGCAGCTTCCTCTAAAGTGCTAGTTACTAGTGCTCCTGCAGTTTTTTCAGGAGTATAGTCTTCACAACCGGCATAATTAATGATAAAAGGTTTAGAAGAATCCTTTATTACACTGCATATTTTTTCCCTAACCTGCTCTCCTGGTGGTTTAGAAATCAGAACAATAACCTGGGTTTGGGGGTCATTGAGAAGATACTTTAATCCAGCCAAGGCAGTAATTCCGCCAATTACATCTTTTAGATCCCGTCCACCGGTACCAATAGCCTGACTAATTCCCTGACCTAAAGCATCGATAAGGCAAGTTACCTCTTGAATTCCCGTACCTGAAGCCCCCACAATACCGATACTCCCCGTACTGACTTTATTTGCAAAAGCCAAAGGTATACCATTTAAAATGGCTGTTCCACAATCAGGTCCCATGACCATCAAGCCTCTGCTCTGTGCCATTTTCTTTAAACGGAGCTCGTCTTCTAAGGAAATATTGTCACTGTAGAGCATAACATTAAGACCTTTGCTTAAAGCTTTAGCCGCTTCATACTTGGCATAGTCGCCAGCCACGGAGATTAAAGCCAGATTAAGCTCAGCATCTTCCAGGAGGGCGTGCTCCAATGTATTAATTATTCTAGTATTGTCACCAGCATCTTTGCTTTTGACAGAGGCTGTTAGCATTTCATTAATTTTAGCCATTGCTGATGCTAAAACATCTTCATTTGCAGAACTCACAGCTATAGCTAAATCATCGGAGTTGGCCTGGGCTAATTCGTCGGTATATAAGCCCGCAACCTTAAACAGATCTTTATTTCTCTCCGTAGCCATCATTGCTGAAGCCACCGTTACACCTTCTAATTGGCTGGCTTGGCTGGAAATTTTCATTAGAAATACAGAGTCCCGGTAAGTGTTCTTAACAATTAAACTTTTAATAAAACTCATGGTTTTCCCCCTTTCCCTTTAGAATTCTCCATATTTTCAGCAAAGGCCTGAAAAGCCCTAATAAATACATCCTTGGGTGCTCTAGCCATACCGGCTCCGATCATACCCACTCCCGGCTCCTTGTGGGAAATAGCTGTGTTGATGATAGGCTCAATTCCACTTTCCACCACTTTTAAAATATCAATTCCGGTAGGTGTACCCCGAAAATTCAAGTTAGGCATAATAAACTGCCGGTTTTCGGCAAGGGTTATTTCATACATTTCATGGGTGTTAGCAAAGGCATCATAAGCGGTACCTGTTCCTAAGAAGCGAATTATCGCCGGTGCCGTAGCCATTGCAAAACCACCCAAGCTATAGGTTTCCATAATGGCACTATCACCCATGTCAGGATTAGCGTCTTCTTGAGAGTACCCTGAAAAATACAGGCCATTGATGCGATTAGCAGGTGCAGTAAACCACTGGTCTCCTAAACCGCTGACTTTTATGCCAAATTCGTAGCCATTCCTGGCCATAATAGTAACCAAGGTACTTCCCGGAATATTATGAGCAGCCTCCAAGGTAGCCTTACCAGCTGCCATAGCTAGATTTAAGAAAATCTGATCATTATTGATGGATATAAATTTCAAAATCCTAATTAGCCTTTGCTGGTCAGTACAAACCTCAGCTAATAAGGGCGAGAGGTAACGGACATACAGTGCGGCAGTAGCAGCATTGCGCATATGCAATTCATCACCCATAGTCACCGCCTGAGAAATAACCACCTTCAGATTTAAACCCCCTGAAAGTTGAATAGCCTTTTTCAATTCAGGAGCAAGTTCATTTTCTATCCACTTTAACCTATCTACTACTTCTTGGGAATTAGCACCAAATCTTAAGACCTTACCCATCCCTTCATTGATAGTAGTGTAGCTGAAATTACCATAGGTCTTGTTTTCTACAACATAGAGGGGCATCGAATAGGAAGTAATACCTGTCATCGGACCAACTGTATGAAAATCATTACAGGAAGCAAATTTAATTTTGCCCTCTTTAAGGAGATTTTCGGCCTCCTGGTCATCTTTAGCCAGGCCTTCGTACTTCAAGGCCGCAAAGACACCGGCCCGCATAGGTCCGCACATGTTTTCCCAGCCTACAGGAGGGCCGGCATGGAGTAAAGTGTATTTGTCCATACCAGAAATAACCTCATGGGCCGGCAAAATATCCATTAACACGGGCTGGCCATTTTGCACTATTTCAATAGCCTTTTCATTAGCCTCGCTAATTCGGTCTTTACTGCTTTCCAATTTAGTTAATAGGTTAAGCATTTTTTTATCCCCAGCCGGTGGCCGCCAGCTAAGATTTATGTTGGGTACATTTTGTTCCTCCAGATCTTGAGGAAAAATATCTAAACCAATATTTACCACCTGTAATTCGCTGTTTAAAAGATTGTTCTTCATTTACCTCCCCCTTTATCTGTTAAATTTTGCACAATTTCCACCGCTAAACGGGCAGCCTCAGCATTAGAGTTCATAACAATAACACCGGCACTTTCCAGTTTTTCTATCTGCCCCTCATAGTCTTGGGGGTCATCTTTGGTACCACATAGGGAAGCAATAAAAGAGATGTGTCTTTCTTCCTGGAGGGCTATTTCCTGAGCCTTTTTAATTTTTGGCACCAACGCCCCAGCAGGGTCACTATGGGAACCATATCCCAGCACAACATCTAATAAAATGACCGCAGTCTCAGGGTCCTTGGCTTCCACCAGGATTTTTTCAGCTCTCAGACTAGGGTCAATCATGGGATGGGGTCTTCCTTGGGTAAACTCATCATCTCCTAAGTCAATAAACGTATTTTCCCGGGACTTATCTGAAGCACCTAGTTTTAACTGTGGTTTTAAAGGCACATTAGAATAAACATCACCGATGAAGCTCTGGGAAATTAAAAGAGCTTCATAGCAGAGGGTACCTCCCGAGAACAAACCCCTGATATATTTTTGCTCGGCATTAAACTTTTCACACTCACCATTAGCGATTTCCCTTAGTTCAAAGCATTCTTCATTCAGACTTTTTTCAATATTAGCACTGCCCTTTGAAACTGCCAAAGCTAAAGCTGCTGTTTCTTCCAGAGTGTGGCCAAAATAAATATCCTTCTTCGCCATAGTTAAAATACTGCCGCCTAAGAAACAGACCACAACAGGTTTCTCTATACTACTGATAGTTTCGATAATTTTCTTTTCTACCATAGGGGAGGGTGGTTTGGAAACCAAGACAATAACCTTGGTTTTCTCATCCTCGGTCAACATCTTAATCCCTTGCAGCATGGTACTACCGCCCACCGCCTCTTTTAAGTCCCTGCCCCCTGTACCGATGGCATGGGAAATACCTCCACCTTTTTCTGAAATCAAACAGGCTATTTCTTGCAGTCCAGTCCCCGAGGCAGCAACTATGCCGATATCACCGTTTTTAACAACATTAGCAAAGCCAATACCCTTGCCGTTGATGTAGGCTGTACCACAATCAGGACCCATCACCAAAAGACCTTTTTTAGCACTTTTCTCTTTAAGCTCAATCTCTTCTTCCAGGGATACATTATCACTGAATAGAAAAACATTGAGCCCATTATCCAGAGCTTTATGGGCTTCTCGAGCTGCATATTCACCAGGTATAGAAATAATAACTAGATTAGCCTCCGGCAATTTTTCTAAAGCTTTAGCTAAACTCCTAATGGGTACATTAGACCGTTCGACATCTGAGCCCGGTTTATTTAAAGCCTTGTCGATTTCTTCCAATACCTTTTGCTGACATTTTTCATCCAAACATTTAATACAAATAAGCATATCGGAAGATGAAGCCTTTTCACCTTCAGCATTTAATAGGTCAGCCTGCCTTAAAATTTCTTTGTTATTATCGGTAGCCATCATCACGGCTGCTTCTTCTACTTCTTCCAGAACAGACACTTTTTGCGTAATGGACATTAATGTTACTGAATCATAGTAAGTGTTTAACTTAACTATATTAGTTAGCATGTCATCCCTCCTTTTGTTAATCATCGGGATTAAGAGTTAATCCCATAAGCTTGCCTATTATCTAAAATTGTAGCACGACACTAATCCTCAGTCATTGTCAGTGGAATCAATTTTCGCCTTGGTTTGTTGTGCACATTGTACAAAAGGAAGGGGACACACCTGCTGATACTGAGACAGTTTTTTAGCCAGGAATGTCCCCATTAAAGTGAAAAAACCTGCCTCGGCAGGTTTTTTGGGCAAAAACAGTGAAAGGGGACACACCTCCCTACAGAGTAATACTTTGCGGTCAGAGGAATGTCCCCATTAAAAAGAAAGGGGACGCACCTGCTGAGACTGAAAGTTTTTTAGCCAGGAATGTCCCCATTAAAATAGTGCTACAGAAAAAAATTAAGTGAAATAGAGGAGCTATTCTGTTTCATTGTTTAAAAGCCCCTTTAGTTTCAAGGCCAACTGCAGTTTGAGTAAAGTATTATAATCATTTAAATCCATATTTAATATTTCTTTAATCTTGTCTAAGCGATAGGTAAAGGTATTGCGGTGAATAAACATCTCCTTGGCAGCCTCAGAATAATTAAAATTACAATGAAAATAGGTTTCTAAGGTTTTTACCAGATCCATTTTATTATCTTTGTCAAAAAGCATTAATTTTTCAATACTTTCATGATAAATTTCTTTAAGCTTAGCTTTATCCAGTGAGTTTAAGAGGTGTTCAACAAAAAAATCTTCAAAATAGAGCAGACAATCCTTCTTTTGTTGCATCTTAGCCCCTAATTTGATTGCCTCTACAGCATTAGCATAGCTTTCATGGACCAACAGGGCATTTTTAATGGTACCCACTCCGATGGAAACAGTTAACCCACTGATATTTTTATAAATATGAGACTTTATGTCATAGGCTAACTGTTTAGTAATTTCCCGACTTCTCTCCTTTGGATTGTGTTGCAGGATAATAACTATCTGGTCACTCTGACTAAAGGTTACCGCTTTAAGATTATTATTGGCTAATATTTCATCTACCAGGGCTGAAAGCTTTCTTTTCAACTTCTGGGCACGGAAATCACTGCCTTCCATTTCTTCCAAATAAATCTTTGTAAAATGGTCTACATCCAAGACCATACAAATATAAAAGGAACTTGGATTGATTCCATAAGCGGTACCTCTTCTAGCTAAAATTTCCCGGGATTTTATATTGCCTGATAAATAATCACTAAAAAAGTCTACTTTTAGTCTATTGCGCATTTCGGAAAAGGCCGTATTTTTTAACAACTCTAAGCCCACTACGGTAGCTGCATGTTCAATAGCGACAATATCCGGCTCCTCTAGTTCCTCCACATTTTGCCAGATGGTAATATGTCCGTACAGTTTCTTTTCGGACATAACCAGATAAATTATCCGCTTAATCTCATGGTCATCAATAAAAATTTTGTCCTCTAGGTATTTCCTGTTTCCGTTGATAATCTCCTGCATAGTCTGATTATCAATAGGACTTTCAAAAATCAAAAGTTTACTTAAGGGAATTTGTGCTTCAGGATGATTATACAAGCTTAAGCTTTTCCAGTTGGCATCAGAAATGGAAATGCTATTATTGACAAAGCTCGACAATAACTCGGCAATCTCATTGAGTCCGCCGCCCTTTAAAGCCAGTTTGGTAAACCAGTCATGTATTTGGTGGGACCTTTCAATTTTCCTGGCTTGACAGACTAATATTTCTTTCATCATCTCATTCATGATTTCTGCAATATTATCTTCAAAGGGGATTTCTATCAAGGGTAAACCTTCCTGATCGGCCAAATCAATCATGTGTTGAGGAATGGTTCTAAAAAACCTTTTCACTTTAATGCCTAAACCGGCACATTTTTTTTCGTTTAGATCGAGAATAAGCTGTTTTTGTTCATTAATATCATTACGAATAAAATATCCTGTGGTCACAATAAACTGATTTTCCTTGGTCCAGTTAACAAAATCGGGGGCATCCATCTGATTGACCGAGCTGATCATTCTGTCTACGCCTCTGCTTCCGCCTATTACTTTACACCCTTTTAATGCTTCCAACTTTAAGGCCTCAGACACCTTGATCATTTCTCAAACCCTCCCTAAATCAATCCATTTAATCTAACCTCCGGCGAGAACTGGAAGGACCTGAATGAAATCATCTTCCTCCAGCTCAAAATCTAAATCATTTACTATTCCAACATTGTTTCTTAATACCAGCACATCATTAAAGGAAACCTCCAATAAGTCTAATAGTCCCTTTAGGTTCATGGGGCCTTCAATATCTAAATCCTTCCTGTATGGATGCAAAACTTTTATTTTCAGCTGCCTCACCCCATTTTTTACTATTAACTATCCCAAATATTTTCTTGCTAAAAAATCCAATCCTAAATAAACGCCAGTCAGAAAGTCCTTACCTGAGGAATGACCAATAACAGCAATAACAGGTAAGCAATCCCTGAATTGTTCCAGGTTATCTTGGTTTAAAGCTTTTATAAGCAGGTATATGGGCTGAGAGTAATAGTTTTGAAAAAAGTAAGCAATAAATTCAAAACTAATTTCCGTAGTAGAGGCTCTAGCCAAATGTAAAATTTCATCTTTTATACTTTCTACTATTCTACTATATTTTTCTTGTACTGTAAGTATGGTTAAAAAGCCTAACAAAAGATCATCTCCACTGGGTGTCAAGCCTATACCCAAACCCAATAACTGATCTATCCCTTTAATTATGAGGGTTTTATCCTGATTTAGAAAGCCCTGCTTAATTTCTTCAGCAGCTGCGGATATTTTTTGCGCTAAAGCCTTCTCAATAGCAGTTAAGGCATTACTCTGGTCCCAAGCTATCAGAAAATGATAAAGATTTACCGGGCTTTCCCGTAGAAAATCCTTCATAGCCTTTAGATAATCAGAATAACATATGCTGTGTTTTTTTATCTCAATTTTAGTTGAAAACTCTTGGGCACCTGCTAGGGAAAATGTATTTTCCCCGATTTGTATGTTTTGGTCCACAAGGCTTAAAACGGCTGTCTCGCCGGGTTTAAGGGATAAAAGAGTAAAATCATCAATTTCTGGTGAGCATAAACAGCTCATGGGTGTCTTGGCAACTTTTGCATTTTGCAGGGTTAAGAGTGGGCCCATACGGGTTTTAATATTACAGGAAGAATTAAAGACCGAATGAACGGCACCAAATAGTCCACTAGAAGAATTCAATAAAAGCTTTGCCATTGGTGAACTTATTTCTGTAATTGGATAAACTCTGCCCATAAGCCCTTTCCTCTCATTTAGTTTTAAAAAAAGCGCCTTAAAAGACGCTTTTTTTTTAGAAGAACCTTTTTTCTATAATCTGGGGACTACGAAAAATATCAGAAGGGTTATTACACCCTAGTAAAGTGAATTGAGCTTTGTTGCCTTCTTGGATGCTAAATCTTTTTACATCAACAAGGCCCTTGCCGTTTTGGATCAGCATTTGAAAAATATCTGCCTGTTCATCGTCACTATAAAAACGCTGTACATAAGTTAGTAACTGTGCTACTTCAAACACATTACCATTACCTAAGGGATTAAATTGGTCCTGTATATTATCAGTACCCAAGCTTACATTAACTCCCGCTAGCAGCAGTTTCTTCACTTCGGTGAGCCGTCGAGTGGCGATGGCTGTAGGGCAGACAATAACATTAATACCCGCTTTCTTGATGCCTTCAATATCTTTGCTAGCCTCCTCTTCAGAGATAACCGGCAAAGAACAGCAGTGAATAGCATTTACCCGTCCCTGGTAGCCCTCATTTATAGTCTTTTCGATTAAATAGGGCAGCATATGATCATCAGGTCTACCTGTTTCATCTGCATGAAAATCAATGTCCACATCAAAGGCTTTGCCTAGTGCAAAAATAGTATCTATGTGCTCCTTTTTCCTGTCGGCATCCATGCTTGTATGACCGCCAACGCTGTCAGCACCCATACGTAAGGCTTCTTCAAGGAGCTCTTTAGTTTCCGGGAACCTATTAAAGCCTTCCTGAGAGAAAGCAGTAACGTGGATATCCATCATATCCCGGACTTCTGCTTTTAGTTCTAATACAGCCTCAATACCCTTTAAGCCAACCAGAGGGTCCACATCCACATTGGTTCTGATGCCGATCACACCGTTTTGTCTAGACATCCTGATAACTTCCCGGGCCCGTTCCTTAATATCCTCTTTGGTAAAGGTTTCTTTTAGCTCCCTGACCCAGCCGGCCCGTACAGGGGGTGCTTCATCCTGGTACGGTTTTCGTCCAATAATTAAGGATTTATCAATATGGGCATGGGCATTAATTACACCGCTAATCACTATCTTTCCTTGGGCATCAAAAACATCACACTGGTTAATGTCAATATTAGCGGCTATCTTTTTGATAATATTATTTTCCACATAAATATCCTGCAGTGTATTACCATCTAGGAGATTAGCATTTTTAATAAGCTTGTTCATTAAGTCACTCCTATTCGGCCTTAACAATAACAGCCAAGAGATTTGCCCCCAGAGGACCTTGGTGCTCGGCTCCTGCAGAAGCTAAAATCATCGGATCACCGATTAGGGAAGCTACTACAGCATTAGCTACCGCTTTAGCCATAATCCCGGAATAGCCGGCTAAAAAGTCAGTTTTAATGGTATTTCTCCTGCCTCTGACTGCCCCTACGGAATCAGCCCCGGCGTTAACAAAGATATTAACAACTCTCTGCGCTTCTTCTTTGGAAGGCATACAGTCAAATTTAAGGCCAGCACTTCTTAAGGCATCTTTAGCTCCTTCTACATCTAGCTGATCCTTCATTACACCGCTGCCCACATAATATTTACTGTTAGATTTTGAAGAATTACCCATAAGAACTATACGGCAAGCTACCTGTTCGCCACCGGCAGAAGTAGATGCCTTATTTGAATAAAATCCCCAGTTGCTGCAGATATCTTCCTGCTTTAAAGCTGCAAAGTCAACTTCTCCTAAAGCCACAGCCACACCTAGGGCTGCAGCTCCTTTAGCCAGGCTGCTGGCTTTTCCTAAATCTTCCGAAACCACGGCTTGGCCCCTGTTTTTAGCATCATTAACCCTAGCGGCAGTCATAGCCGGTAGTTTTACTTCTACACAATGGACATCTTCAACATTATCAATACCGGCATCCTGTATTGCCTCTTTAACAGCTTCAGCCACTAATCGCACCTGCTCTAAGGTCCCGTATTCTTCAGGTTTAAGTACCGGTGTGTTGGTAATTCCTAAGGCAAAACACTTTTTAGTGTTATCCCCTTTTTCGGCTAGAACCTTCTTGGTAAATACTGTATAATGAGGACTCATAAGACCACCGGTCAAACCGATCATCAACATAGGAATTCTATCAAAAACCTCTTGCCTGGTAATTCCCAGTTTTTCAGATAATAGAACCTGAAAAGCCAGAGTGGCATATCCCCTGTCATGTCCATCTCCTTCAGTCTGAGCGATAATAGCTGCAATTTCTTCGGGAATAATTTCACCCTGATTAATCATTCTTTCCAACTCAGACACATCACCGGGATGAGCCATAGGCAATTTGTAAACATTAACATCAAACATCAACTGCACCTCCAGAGCTTTTGTTTATATTATTCGTCACAAATATACCATACTACAACCCTTTGGTCATTGTAATTTATAACCCAAGGAAACCGTAAGCTATTGTGCATCTTGCCCAACTTGGTGCCATTTTAACAACTTATTCTCTGCTGCCAGGTTTATAGATGGGTATTCCTTGTTTGCATAAGGGGCAATCATTAGGGTCATAATTATTCATACTTATTGTTACCAAGGAGAAATACGGAACTGTCAGTTTAGCCAAACCATTACTACGGTCAACTATAGAGCCTACAGCTAAAACTTCACCTCCCAATCCTTCCACTAAATCAATAACTTCCTGAGAGGAAAGTCCTGTTGTGATGACATCCTCGACCACTAAAACCTTTTGACCAGGTTTAATACTAAACATTCTTCTTAGCTGAGCTTTCCCCTCCACTTTTTCAGTGAAAATACCGGGGACCCCCAAATAACGAGCAACTTCATAAGCGACTATGATGCCTCCCATGGCAGGGCCAATGACGATATCCGGTTTATCTTGGCAAAAGTGCTCGGCAAGGGTAGTACACACCTTTTCAGATAAATCAGGTTCTTTTAATAGTTGTGCGCACTGTATATACACCTCACTATGTAAGCCGGAACTAAATTTGAAGTGCCCTTCTTTAAAAGCATCTACCTTTTTCAGCATTTCTAATACTTCATTGGAATCTAACATAATTATCCATCTCCTCTTTGTAAATTTTTTATGCTTTAACAAAAAAACCTTTTATCCAATCGCATAAGACTCCCTCTTCTATAAGCGGGAGATAAGGAATTAGGATAAGTCTCCCTAAGTTCAGGTGGAGTCAAAACTCCATCTGAACAAGTTCGGCTTTATATGGTCACCATTTCAGTGACAATGTCCTTGGCGGCCTGGTTAGGATTAATACTTTTCGTTATAGGTCGTCCTACTACAAGATAATCTGCACCCATCTTTATTGCTTCCTGGGGTGTGGTAATCCTTTTTTGATCTTCGAGCAAGGTTCCCCGAGGCCGAACCCCCGGACAAACTGTCATAAATTCCTGACCACATACTGTTTTTATTTGATTTGCTTCCTGGGGGGAACAAACTACACCATCCAGACCTGACTTTTGACAAAGCTGGGCTAGATTCATTACTGTTTCTGGGATAGTATATTTATAGCCTACCTGACTAAAGCTCTCTATATCAAAGCTTGTCAATACTGTAACACCGATTATCAAAGGAACCTTAAACCCGTTATTGAGAGCAGTATTTTTAACTGTTTCCACCGTAGTGGACATCATTACCCCCCCTCCGGAAGCATGAACATTAAACATATCAACACCTAAGCCCGCCGCCCACTTGGCAGCCTGGGTAACGGTATTGGGAATATCATGAAACTTTAGGTCCAGGAAAATCTTTTTTTCCTTAGTCTTTAAGTAATCTAGAATCTCCCCTCTGGTATTTAGAAATAATTCCAATCCTACTTTGTAAAAATTTGCTGCATCATCCAAAACATCAATAAGTTCTTTCGCCTTTGCTAGGCTTGGTACATCTAAGGCCACAATTAATCTGTTTTCCATCTTCTCTCTCCTTTCTTTTGCTTAAGGGATATTTTGAATGTCAGTGTGATGACTAATGGGTAAGTCTGCACGACAGTGCTACAGTGCTACAGAAAATGACAGGTTAAGGTTTCGCTTCGCTAGGCTGAGGTTAAGAAGAACCATAAGCAAGTCTGGACACTGAGCACTAATCACCAGTCACTAATAGACCATAGACCATCGACTATAGACTATAGACTTTACTAGTCACCAGTCACCAGTCACTTTACTAATACATCTGCAGCGGTTTGACTCTAATCATTGATTCTAAAACCTGAACTATAGCCAAAACTAAATCTAGTGAGGTAAGACAGGGCACGTTTGAGGTAAGACAGGGCACGTTGAACTCCACTGCCGCTCTCCGGATTCTAAACCCATCCCGGGCTGGAATTTTCCCTTTAGTCAAGGTATTGAGGACCAAATCTATTTCCCCTTTTTTAATCACATCAACCACATGGGGACTTCCTTCCTTAATTTTGTTCACTTCCCTGACCTCTAAGCCATGTTTTCGTAAAAGTTGGGCAGTTCCGCTGGTAGCAACTAAATTAAATCCTAAAGCCTTTAACCTTTTTATACTGGGTAAAGCCTCTTCTTTATCCTTATCAGCAATAGTTACCAGTACATTTCCCCTGCGGGGAATTACATATCCTGCAGCAATAAGAGCTTTATATAGAGCCTTATTAGGATCTTTATCAAGTCCTAAAACCTCTCCAGTAGACTTCATTTCCGGACCTAAGGAGGTTTCTACATCGATAAGCTTACTAAAAGAAAACACCGGCATCTTTACTGCTACAAGATCTTTAGCCTTAGCAAGTCCCGGGATATAATCTAATTCCCGTATAGTTTTGCCTAAAATAACCTCAGTTGCGATTTCCATCATAGGAATTCCTGTTACTTTGCTTAAATATGGAACAGTCCGACTGGAGCGGGGATTGACCTCAATTACATAAACTTCATCTTCATGAATAACATATTGAATATTTAGTAACCCCTTAATTTTTAAAGCTATGGCCAGCTTTTCTGTCTTTTCTACCAGCTTATTTACTTCTTCTTCCTTTAAGGACATGGGAGGATATACAGCGGTACTATCCCCAGAGTGGACACCAGCCCTTTCAATATGCTCCATTATTCCCGGAATCAAAACCTCGCTGCCATCACAGATGGCGTCTATTTCTACTTCCTTCCCAGTTAAATACCTATCAACCAGCACAGGATGGTCTGGGGAGATTTTAACAGCATTCGCCAAATACTCCTCTAGTTCCTCTAGTGAATAAACTATCTCCATAGCTCTTCCCCCCAAAACATAGGAGGGTCTGACTAAGACGGGAAAGCCTAATTGTTCTGCAATATTTTTAGCTTCCTTGACATTTCTGGCTGTTTTACCGGAAGGTCGGACAATGTTTAGCTCTTCTAAAATTGCTTCAAATTTTTCCCGATCTTCAGCCCCATCAATATTTTCCACTTGAGTGCCCAAAATCCTTATCCCTGCATCATGTAATGGTCTAGCCAGGTTGATGGCAGTCTGGCCGCCAAATTGGACAATTACACCCAGAGGCTTTTCTTTTTCTATAACATTTAACACGTCCTCTTTTGTTAAGGGTTCAAAATATAGCCTGTCAGATGTGTCAAAGTCTGTACTTACTGTTTCCGGATTGTTATTAATAACAATAGACTCATAGCCGGCATTTCTTAGACCCCAGGCACAATGTACTGAGCAGTAGTCAAACTCTATGCCCTGTCCAATCCGGATGGGACCGCTCCCTAATACCACAACCTTTTTGTTGTTATTTGTAGGTTCAACCTCATCTTTTTCATTGTAGCTGGAATAATAGTAGGGGGTAACTGCTTCAAATTCTCCTGCACAGGTATCAACCATTCTAAAAACTGCCCCAAGCTTTAATTGTTTTCTCAGCTCATATACCTCTTGCTCCGAAACACCCCAAGCCTCTGCAATCTGCAAATCACTAAAGCCTAATTCTTTAGCCTCTTTGAGTTTTTCACTATCAAATTTATTATTGGGCAGTATTGCTTTTTCCCAATTGACCAGCGTCGCAAATTTATTTAAAAAGAAGACATCAACATCTGTTAGTTTATGAATTTCTTTTATTAAGTAGCCTCTTCTTAAAGCTTCACCAAGGAGGAACAGTCTCTCATCATCAGGGTAAATGAGTCTTTCTTCAAGCTCCTCTTTACTGATGCTTTGGAATTGGGGATTTAGTAAACCCTTAACATCTAATTCTAAGGAACGGATTCCTTTCTGTAAAGCCATTTCAAAATTACGTCCTATAGCCATAATTTCTCCGGTCGCCTTCATTTGTGAACCTAATTTTCTATTGCCTGATTGGAATTTATCAAAAGGCCAGCGGGGTATTTTGACAACTACATAATCTAAAGCCGGCTCAAAAGCCGCTAAAGTTTTATCTGTTACACTATTAGGTATTTCATCTAAAAAATATCCTAAAGCAATCTTAGCCGCAATCTTGGCAATTGGATAACCGGTTGCCTTAGAAGCAAGAGCACTAGATCTACTGACCCTGGGATTAACCTCTATCACAATATATTCCAGCTTATTAGGATTTAGGGCAAACTGAACATTACAGCCTCCTTCAATCCCTAAAGCCCTAATTATTTTTATTGATGCAGTCCGTAATAGTTGATATTCTACATCCGTTAAGGTTTGACTAGGAGCTACCACAATACTGTCTCCTGTATGCACACCTACAGCATCAATGTTCTCCATATTACAAATAGTAATACAGGTATCATTGGCATCCCGCATTACTTCGTATTCTATTTCTTTCCAGCCCTTAACACTCTTTTCAATTAAGAGCTGGTTAATTGCACTATATTTTAAGCCTTTAGCTACAATCTCCTTAAGCTCAGCATCAGTATGGGCAAAGCCACCCCCGGAGCCACCTAGGGTATAAGCAGGCCGGACAATAAGGGGATAGCCTATTTCCTCAGCCAAAAGTTTAGCTTCTTCATAATTATTGGCAATACCACTCTCTGGTACCGGCTCATCTATTTCCTTTAATAAAGCTTTAAACATTTCCCTGTCTTCCGCTTTTCGGATAGCCTCCAAGGGCGTTCCTAAAAGTCTAACACCTGCTTTTTCCAAAATTCCGCTTTCCGCTAACTCTTGGGCCAGGTTAAGACCCACCTGTCCGCCTAGAGTGGCTAATAGCCCTTGAGGTCGTTCCGCATAAATAATTTCTTCTAAAAACTCTTTAGTTAAGGGCTCAATATATACACGGTCAGCCATGTTTTCATCGGTCATTATGGTGGCAGGATTGCTGTTTACTAATACTACCTCTATTCCTTCGTCCTTTAAGGCTCGGCAGGCCTGGGTACCAGCATAATCGAATTCCGCCGCCTGCCCGATTATTATCGGACCAGAACCGATGACCATTACCTTTTTGATATCTTGACGTTTAGGCATGTGCTTTCTCCTTTCATGCTTAAGTGTGTAAGTGTTTAAGTGTTTAAGTTGAGATGTTGGGTCTGACAATGCTTTGGAGTGGACATTACGCGTCTGACAATACTACTGGGTAAATTTTTTGCGTCTGACAAATACTTTACGGGCATACTAGTGCGTCTGACACAGGATTGGTTTGTGCAACATCCGGGTTTTAGTATTTTTCTGTAGCACTGTAGCACTGTCCTGCAGTCTAGCCTGTGAGCCGTCACACTAACATGCAGTTTATCCTATAAGCCTACACACTTAAGTTTTATTTAGTTTGGCCAGAAATTCTTCAAACAAATATGCCGAATCTTGAGGACCTGGGGCTGCTTCGGGGTGATACTGTACACTGCCTACCGGCAGTCTTTTATGCCTTAATCCTTCGACCGTGCCATCATTTAGATTAATATGGGTTACTTCTACATCTTTATTCAGGCTTTCTGAGTCTACAGCAAAGCCATGATTTTGGGAGGTGATATATACCCGACCGGTTTGTAAATCTTTGACTGGATGGTTTCCACCTCGGTGACCAAATTTTAGTTTATAGGTTTTGCCGCCTAAGGCTAAGCCTAGCAGCTGGTGACCCATGCAAATACCAAACATAGGTATTTTTTGGGGTATTAACCTTTTAATGGTTTCTACAGCAAAAGCTACATCCTGAGGATCGCCCGGTCCGTTAGAGAGCAAAATCCCATTGGGTTTATGGGCTAATATCTCTTCTGCTTTTGTATCAGAAGGAACTACTATCACCGTACAGCCCTGTTCCTGTAATTTCCGTATTGAGTTGTTTTTAACACCAAAATCCATTACAACAACCCTTTTAGCCCCTCCCGGAAGGACATAGCTAAAAGGAGTGCTTACTTCCTTGACCAGCTGCTGTCCCGAGAGGGGTGGTATCCCTTCGGTCATACTTTTGAGCTCTTCTATCCCCGTACCATCATTGGCAACTATGCCCGCCATTGTTCCGTGATACCGAAGATGCTTAGTAAGAGTCCGAGTATCTATGCCTTGTATTCCTACTAGTTTATGTTCAACCAAAAACGCCTGAAAGCTTTGATTAGCCCGCCAACTACTAGGTTCCTCACAAGCTTCCTTAACTATCACACCCCGCCCGAAAACCTTGCGGCCTTCCCAGTCGGTAGTATTAGTTCCGTAGTTACCTATTAGGGGATAAGTAAAAGTAATGATTTCCCCAGCATAAGACGGGTCAGTAAGTATCTCTTGATAGCCCACCATGCTTGTATTAAATACCACCTCGCCTTGAGTCCTGCCCCTCCAACCCAGGCCTTTTCCAGGGAAAACCGTACCATCTGCTAAGACAAGATAAGCCTTATTCATTGACTTCACCCTTTTCCATAACAATTTTTCCAGCTTTTATTGTTAGTATCGGCCACCCGGTAAGTTCCCAATCCTGAAAGGGAGTATTTTTGCCCAAGGAATAAAATGTTTCTCTTTTTACTTTTTGTGTAAGCTCTGGATCAATTACAGTGATATCAGCATTTTTTCCAGCTTGAACAGTGCCTCTATCTATCCCCAATATTTTTGCCGGGGTTGTAGTAAATGTCTTTACCAGATCGAGCATACTAAGATGCCCCGCTAGATAAAGGTTTTGCCAGGCTAAAGGTACAGCTGTTTCTAAGCCAGAGATACCATATGGTGCATAATCAAACTCTACATCTTTTTCCTCGCGAGCATGGGGCGCATGGTCAGTTGCAATGCAATCTATAGTACCGTCCTGTAAACCCTGGATTAAGGCATAAACATCTTCCTCTGTTCTCAATGGAGGATTAACTTTAGTATTAGTGCAATAACCTTTTACAGCAGCATCTGTCAAGGAAAAATGATGGGGTGTAACCTCAGCAGTCACCTTAACTCCTCTTTTTTTAGCGGCACGAATTAATTCTACTCCGCTTTTAGTTGACACATGGGCAATATGAATTCGGCCTTTTGTTAGCTCCGCTAAGCGGATGTCCCGGTCGATAATAATATCCTCTACTTCTCTGGGAATACCAGCTAAGCCTAACTGAGTGCTGATTAACCCTTCATGCATTACGCCGGAGCCAGCTAGCTCCTCATCTTCACAGTGACTAATAATCAATAGATCCAGCATTTTTGCATAATCTAATGCTCTACGCATAACACCACTATTCCTTACAGAATGTCCATCCTCAGATAAAGCTATAGCACCACACTCATGTAATATAGCAAACTCGGTCAACTCTTTCCCTTCCTGACCTTTAGTTATACTTGCTATTGGATAAACCTCTACTAGGTCATACCGCTTTGCTCGAGCTAGGATAAGCTCGATTACTCCTTCTGTGTCAGCAACCGGATTGGTATTGGGCATACAGGCTATTCCAGTAAAGCCTCCCCGAGCTGCAGCCCGGCAGCCACTTAGAATTGTTTCTTTATGCTCAAAGCCCGGTTCTCTAAGATGAACATGCATATCAATAAATCCGGGAGCAACTATTTTTTCATTAACATCTATTACCTTGATATCAGGAGAAGCTTTAATATCCTTTCCTAACTCCACTACTTTACTATTTGCTATAAGAATATCCATTTTCTCACAGATGTTCTGACTGGGGTCAACCAACAACCCATTCTTAAGCAGTAACATTAAATTTACCTCCCCCCATGGCATATAATAACGCCATTCGTATTGCTACACCATTGGTCACCTGCTCTTCTATTACTGATTGAGAGGACTCAGCAACCTCAGCAGTTATTTCAATTCCCCGATTCATGGGACCGGGATGCATAACCAAAGCATTATCCTGGGCAAGCTTCAGCTTTTCTTGATTAAGTCCATAAAGCTTTGCGTACTCTCTAGTGGAAGGAAACAGCCCTTTCTTCTGCCTTTCCAGTTGAATCCTAAGCACCATTACTACATCTGCTCCCTCTAGAGCTTTTTTCATATCCCAGGTAACCTTTACTCCCAGCTTTTCCACCTGTGCGGGTAAAAGGGTTGGTGGTGCACAAACCCAGACATCAGCACCAAAGGCATTTAAACCCAATATATTTGAACGGGCAACCCTACTGTGCAAAACATCCCCAATTATAGCAATTTTTTTTCCGCTAAGTGTACCTAGGTGACCTAGCATAGTAAACATGTCCAAGAGTGCCTGTGTAGGATGCTCATGGGTTCCATCACCGGCATTGATCACTCGAGCGTTTATGGCTTTAGCCAAGATATGGTGGGCACCACTGGCAGGATGGCGCATTATAACTACATCAGCTCCCATCCTCTCAATGGTTTTAGCTGTATCCCGCAGACTTTCACCCTTAGCGACACTTGAAGTGCCGGCACTGATATTAATTACATCGGCACCCATGTATTTGCCTGCTAGTTCAAAGGAGCTTCGAGTCCGAGTACTATTTTCATAAAAAAGATTAATGATTGCCTTTCCCCTAAGGGTAGGTACCTTTTTAATTTCCCGGTGAATAATTTCTTTCATGGATTTTGCATTAATGAATATTTCCTTCATTTCTTCAACAGATAAATCAGATAAGCTTATGAGGTCTTTACTTTTAATTCCCATGGTTAAACCTCCTTTTAGTTGCTGGTGGCGCTAGTTGTTAGTGGCTAGTGGCTAGTGACTGGTTACTGATAATTAGTCTATGGTCTTCTTTTATCATGTGGTCTAGTGATTGTTATTAGTAACTAGTTTTTGGTAAAACACTAAAATATATTATGGATCGGGGGAACACCTCTTCACTTTGAGGAATTCCCCTAATTAATAAAGCCGGGTCAGAGGACCCGGCAGGTAGACTAGTTATACTACAGCCAGCTTTACAGTAAAAACTGTAGTACTGTAGCACTGTAGCACTGCTAGAACTGAGCTACAGTTTCTCCTTGCCGGACTCTCAGGACCGATTTAAAGGGAATAATATTCAATTATATGCACGGGGACACACCTCTTTTATGGTTTATCATTGGGATGAGGAATGTCCCCAAATAATTATGGGCGCGATAAACTTTATATTAATAAAGCCGGGTCTTAAAAGACCCGGCAGGTAGACTAATTATACTACAGTCAGCTTTACAGTAAAAACTGTAGAACTGTAGAACTGTAGAACTGCTAGAACTAACTACAGATTCTTCCTTGCCAGCCTCACAGGACCGAACTTAAAGGACTATTTATTTTTATTAATTATAACCTTCCAAAATAAAATTGACAAGTTAAATTTACTAAAAATATGTTTACTGCTATAATTTTGGCTAGTGGGTAATTTTTGGAGTGACATATACTACAGGGTGAACATTATTGGGCTGACATTCTTCTGGGCGAATATTACGCGTCTGACATATACTTTTGGGTGATCATTATGGGTCTGACATACTCCTACGCCATATTTTGCGTCTGACACAACCATTAACAGATATTCTATCAGATGCTAAACTAAACCCTTAAGCTATTGTCAGACGCGAAAGACTGTCCCCATAGCAATGTCAGACCCATAAGTTAAACCCCTTAGTCTATCAGACGTATTATCTTCACCCAGAAGTACATTTAACCAATGAACTAGACCCATTAGCAAAAAGGAGGACAAAATGAGGAAAATCAAAGGAATACTATTTGACCTAGACGGTACTTTAATCAATACCAACGAGCTAATAATTGAAACCTTCCAATACACTTATAAAAATATTCTAAACCTAGATATCCCCCGTGAGGAAATTGTCCAGTATTTTGGTGAACCCCTTATTGATACCCTTGCCAAATACGGTCCTGACAAGGTTGAACTATTGCTAAAAACCTACCGTGATTATAACTTCCAGAGACATGATGAAGTAACTACCATTTTTCCCGGTGTCAAAGATACAGTCATTACCCTAAAAAATCAAGGCTATCAATTGGCAGTTGTAACCTCAAAAAAAAATATTGGAGCCCGCAAGGGCTTAGATCTATTTGGGTTAACCCCATATATTGATTTTTTTGTAGGATATGATGACACAGATAAACATAAGCCCAATCCTGACCCTGCTCTAAAAGCTTTATCTGGCTTAAAATTAACACCCCAGGAAGCACTCATGATTGGAGACAGCCCTTATGATATCTTATGTGGTAAAAATGCTGGGACCCATACTGCTGTAGTTAAATATAGCGAGCATTCCTTGGAAAAACTAATGGAATTAAAACCTGATTATGTATTAAATCATTTGGCAGATTTACTCCAAATACTAAATCGTCCGTGATCAGTGATCAGTGCTCCGTGTCCAGATCACGGGGCGGCGTGGAAACCGCCCCCTACAATATAAAAGCCCTCCGCCAGTATATTGTGCAACTGGCGGAGGGCTTTTAATTATTTTTTGAAACTTCTTTTAAAGATTTTAGCAATTTCCACTATCACCAGTGGTGCAAGGCTTAAAAGCAGTACCATTAACAATTCTTGTGTTGTTAGTACAGCTGTTTCGAATATTCCCCTTAAGAAAGGAACATAGACTACAGCTAACTGAAGACCTGCCGAGAGTAGGAAAGCATACACTAATGCTCTATTAGTACCTATGCCCATTTTAAAGAGTGACTGGTCAAAGCTTCGGGCGTTAAAAGATTGCACTAATTGGGAGAAGGCCATAGTCATAAAAGCCATAGTATGAGCTTCTTCTATACTCTGTCCCCACCGGAGACCCAGCCAATAGGCAAAAAAGGATAACAAACCAATTGCGAAACCTTGATAAAGAATAGCTCCACCCACACCACCTGCAAAAACTGTTTCCTTAGAACTTCGGGGCGGATTATTCATAACTCCTTTTTCCGGTGGCTCCAAGCCTAAAGCTAGAGCAGGCGGACCATCAGTAACCAGGTTCAGCCATAATATCTGAATGGGTGTCAACGGACTTCCATAACCCAAGAGAATAGCGGTAAAAATGGCAACAATTTCCCCAGTATTACACGATAACAGATAATGAATAGACTTTCTAATATTAGAGTATATAGTTCTGCCTTCTTCAACTGCATTAACAATAGTTGCAAAGTTATCATCAAGAAGCACCATGTCAGCGGCTTCTTTAGCCACTTCTGTACCTGTAATCCCCATGGCAGCACCGATATCAGCCCTTTTTAAAGCGGGGGCATCGTTAACACCATCTCCAGTCATTGCAACAACATGACCATGGGCTTTCAATGCACCTACAATCCGCAGCTTATGCTCCGGAGAAACCCTTGCATAAACTGTTGTCTTAGTAACATGTTTTTTTAATTCTTCTTCATCCATTTTTTCTAGCTGTGAACCGGTAAGAACACCATCACCTTTCTGCCAGATATTCAGCTCTTTGGCAATAGCTAAAGCTGTATCCTGGTGGTCACCGGTAATCATTACAGTTTTAATACCCGCCTTACGACTTATTTCCACGGCATCTTTAACTTCATCCCGTGCTGGGTCCAAGATAGCAAAGAAACCAATAAAGATAAGTTTATCTTCTACTGTATCCGAGTTTGGCTTTTCAGGGACTTCCGGCCATTTGCGGAAAGCCAGAGCGAGAACCCGTTGCCCTTGGGAAGCAATACTAGAATTCACCTTTAAAATCTTATCAAGAACCTCTTTACTTAATGCCTTTACTCCATCTTTTGTAAGCATTTCGCTGCAACGGGATAAAAGAACATCAGGGGCTCCTTTGGTAAAAGAAATAATTTCACCGTCAATTTTATTGAAGGTAGTCATCATTTTCCGAGCTGAATCAAAGGGAATTTCTTCTAAACGAGGATACTTTTTATCTATTTCGTCTTTGGTAAGTCCCGCTTTACCGGCAGCTACCACTAAAGCACCTTCTGTGGGGTCACCTATTACTTCATAGGCTTTTTCTGTTTTTTCAACCCGGGCATCACTATTTAGAACACCACCCCTGAGCATTAGTTCCAAATTTTTATCAGCTAAAGGTGATAATTTCCCGTCTTTTTGATCTAAAAATTCCCCTTCCGGTTGATAACCAGTTCCTGTTAATTTAATAAAATTCTCGTCCTGATAAATTTGTATAACTGTCATCTCATTTTTAGTAAGGGTACCTGTTTTATCAGAACAGATATAGGTTGCTACACCCAAGGTTTCTACTGCCGGCAGCTTTCTGATAATAGCATTACGACGGCTCATCCTGGTCACACCTAAAGCTAACACTATGGTAACAACTGAAGGTAAACCTTCTGGAATAGCTGCTACTGCTAAGGCAATAGAGGTCATAAACATTTCTAGAATTTCTTCACCCCGCCATAAACCAGTTGCAAAGACTACAGCCACAATAACTCCAGCGGCAATTCCCAGGATTTTACCTAAAGCTGCTAACTGACGCTGTAATGGTGTAGGGTCCGGAGGTGATTCTTGGAGCATTTGGGCAATTTTACCTAATTCACTATTCATACCAGTACCGGTAACTATCATTTTCGCCCGACCACCGGTTACAGTAGTTCCTCGGAAAACCATATTTTTCCGGTCGCCAATAGAAACATCTTCACCTTGGATTACTTTTAACTCTTTTTCTACCGGTACCGATTCACCAGTTAGAGCAGCTTCATTCACCCTTAAGGATGCGGACTCAAACAATCGAGCATCAGCTGGGATGGAGTCACCAGCATCTAGTAGTACTATATCACCTGGAACTAGTTGATCGACCTCAACCTGAGTCACTTTACCGTTTCGCAGTACCTTAACCATAGCCTTGGTCATTTCTTTTAGTGCCTTGAGAGCTTGTTCAGCTTTGTTTTCCTGAAATACACCTAAAGCAGCATTTAAAACAACTATAATAAGGATAACTATTGAATCTGCCACTTCGCCTAGTGCTCCAGATACAACTGCAGCAACAATTAGGATTAACACCAAGACTTCCTTGAGCTGGGCAATAAACATAGAAATTAGACTGCGGGGCGGTGGCTCTTTTAAAGCATTTGGACCGTAAGAATTTAACCGTTTATTAACTTCTTCGGTACTTAGCCCTTTTTCCAGGTCCCCATTTAATTCCTGGGTAACCTGGGTGACCTCCTGTGAATACCACTTTTTGTCCTTCAAATTAATACCTCCCTATTTATTTAAAGCAATTTATTCTCTAAACCTTAATTAATTACTGTCGACTAGCGACTAGCTATTAGTTATTATTCCAAAAATGTAGGCTTAGATTTATTTATTTGTCTTTGTTAGACAAAAAATTACTAGAAAAATTTACTTCTTCCTGTAAATAAGACATTAAGGGGACAATTAACTCAATAATCATTAACATTTCCATTTGAATTACTATTAATCCTTTTATTCAGATATTAAAAAGACCTCTACCCTGATATTATTAATCAAGGTAAAGGTCTGGCTTTAGCAATATACTAAGGTAACACCGGGCTTTTTAGGGCCGAGAAATGTCGACGTTACCACCAAAGAACTGGCAGTTACTCCCCTTTACGGAGGGTTATTTAATTTGCATATTTATTGTAAACTATGTTTTAAAAAACTGCAATAGCATTTGCATAATTGGTAAAAGTCGTTAATACGTCTATTTGTCAACTCACTTTTAGCGTTTCATCGTGACATCGTGTCGCCGTGTCATCGATTAAAAGGCATCTGCTATTGGGTTGAGATATTGGGATGCATCTCATGCAAGTGGAGATTACTGGATGCATCTGCTTAAAGGTCTAGCTTAAGGGATGCATCAAAAAGATTGGCATTCATCTGATGCCATAACTATTAACTCGCCCACTGACTCACTTTGAGACTAATTTAGTCGTTCTTCAACTATTGCGGCTAATATCTTCGCCCCATGGATCAGTGCTTCCAAATTAAATTTCATTTCGGGATGATGGAGACCTGGAGCTAAATCAGCACCTAGACCTATATAGGCTGTTTTAATTTGTCCCTTGGTACTATAGTAGTGAAAATCCTCGCCACCGGGAGTAATAACGGGATCCATGGTTTCTCCTAAAACTTTTTGAATAGCTTTAGAGGTTAAATCAATTAATCCCTGGTCATAACTCGCTCCCGGAACACCTCCTAGTACTGAAATCCGGGAAGAGGCTCCAAGAGCAGCAGCCCCATTTTCTACAGCACGCTGAACCCTTTTCTGCAGTTCCTCCATTGCTTCATTAGTTTGGGCTCTTAAATCAAAAACCATTTCTGCCCTATCAGGAATAATATTATTTGCCCCATTATTTGCCAACAGTTTAGTGGTTTTTACAGAAAAAGGCACAGTAGGATTAAGTCTAATAGCATTAACTGCGTTGACAACTGCTGCCGCTGCATCAATAGCATTAATTCCCAAATGAGGTCTCGCACCATGAGCTGGTAAACCTTTAATTTCGGCCCACATAATATAAGAAGACCCATGACATAATGCAGGCGTAGCTTGGCCAAGCTTACCCTCTTGGATAGGCCTCAGGTGTATCCCAAACATTTCCTCAACATCAGCCAAAATACCACTTTTTAGCATTGCCTCAGCCCCACCAAGGGCTTCTTCGGCTGGCTGAAACAATATTTTTAAGGTCCCCCTTTTGATTCTCCTTTTAGCCCATACTAAAGCTGCCATCAATACCATAGTACTGTTAGCATCGTGGCCACAGGCATGAATATTCACATCTTTACCATCTATTTTGAAGGCTAAAGCATCCATATCGGCCCTTAAACATACAACAGGTCCTGATTTTTGGCCCCTAAGGACACCTATTACGCCAGTTGTACCATTTATTTTAGTTTCAGTTACAATACCTGCTCCCTCTAGCTTTTCAGCAAGAAATTGGGAGGTCTGTATCTCCTGAAAACCCACTTCCGGCATAGCATGGAGAGTATGATAAAGGTTAAATATCTCTTCTTTTCTCATTTCTATTTCTTGTAAAATATCCATAATAATCCCCACTCTTTTATTGAAAATAAAGTATCTAATGCCTATTATACCTTATATTTCTAATTTAAGGGGCATCTACTATTGGGTTGAGATATTGGGATGCATCCCATGGAAGTGAATATTACAGGATGCATCTGCTTAAAGGTCTAGCTTAAGGGATGCATCAAAATAAATAGCATTCATCTGATGCATCAAGCAGTATAACTTATTATAGATTCATCCCAGAAAATTGTCATTCATCAGATGCCTTCTATAACGATGTATGAGGTGGAATTGGTGTGGATACCTCAACATCTATTAAGCTTGGCTTATTAGACTCAAAGGCTTTTACTAATGTTTCATTAAGTATATTAGCATCACTTACCTTATCACCTTCCCAGCCACAGGCTTCAGCTACTTTACTAAAATCAGGATTGTATAAATTAACCCCCGTTTGGCTTAACCCCGCTACTATCATCCGATTTTTCTCCATTGCTAAGGACTTATTATTAAAGACAATTACCTTAACCGCTATTCCCTTTTCCGCAGCTGTAACAAGCTCACTCATGGACATAGTAAGGCCACCGTCGCCAACTAAAGCCACCACCTGACGTTTTGGGTATTCTAGTTTAGCTGACAATGCCGCCGGTAGACCAAAGCCCATACTACGCCAGGAACCGGAAATCAGAACATATTGCCGCTGTCCCCGAAAGATTTTGTCAAACCAAAGGACATGATCCCCAACATCTAAAGCAATAACAGCGTCCGGTTCTATTGCCTTTTCTACACTATAAACCAACTGCTGGGGAGTAATTGAAATACCATTAGGAGCAGCCTCCTTTTCTAGTTGTGTTAACCACTGTTCCCTTGATGCTTTTATGGTTTCCTTCCACTTTTTGTTTGCCTTAGTTTTGGTACCATCGAAGATGAGCTCTAATGTTTTTAAAATACACCCCTCTATACCTAAGGCAATTCCAGCCTGATTACCTATATTTTCTAGCACACCATCTATTTGGATGATTGGGATCTCTTGGGGTACGAAATTTTCAGGCCACCAGGTGGAACCTACGGTCAAAAGACAATCAGCCTGTTCTAATAGCTGAGAGGCTACATGGGTACCGGCTAAGCCTAGACCTCCCACCAAGTATTGATAATCACTGGAGATTACGCCTTTAGCCGGTAAAGAATAGGTAACAGCCGCCCCCAGCTTATCAGCTAGTTTTTCCACCAATTGCCCTTTGCCCTGAGCCCCCCTACCAATTAAGAGCATAGGTGTTTTTGACTTATTTAATAAATCAATCCCTTGTTTAATTGCTTGCTCTTGGGGGCTCTTATGGGCTGGGAAAATTACATCCTGGCTGCGGGGAGGATTTGAACAAGGTTTGTCAAAGATATCCTTAGGTACAGAAATATTTGCCACAGCTCCTTGTCCCATAGCAATTTGCAGTGCCCTATAAACTACCTCCACGGTAGGCTGGGCATCAGCTAAAAGGGTATTGTATTTGGCTAGGGGCTCTAGTAGAAGTTGTTCGTTAATATACTGCTTATAGCCGGTACCGATATATTTAGCGGGAACCTGACCTGTTATAGCGATAACAGGTACTTTATCGGAATAGGCATCTGCTAAACCATTCATTAAATTTGCAGCTCCCGGACCAGAGGTGGCAGTACAGACTCCTACCCTGCCGGTCAACTTAGCTTCTGCCGAGGCCATAAAAGCTGCTGCTGCTTCATGTCTTGTGGTAATATATTCAATCTGAGGATGCCTGTTAATGGCATCTAAAAAGGTTAAAATGGCATCACCTGCATAACCGTAAATTCTTTTTACGCCCCAGGCAGCTAACTGATCTAATATGGCATCAGCAACTGTTCTTTCATTACTCAAGAAAATCCCTCCTTTGTTTAAATCTAGTATAGATTTAACAAGGAGTTGGAACTTTATGCACTATTTTTGCGTCATATCTTTTGGTGACCGGTTAGTTCTACATTATTCTTCGCGCCCACTCGCACACTAATAGACTATTTTTTAGAAGGAGTTGTTCATATGGAAAGAATTAGTTTAGGCTTTAGAATCTTAAAGGAAAATCTTTGGCTGGGATGGGTAGCCCTGGCTTTTAATTTTTTTGTGTTTTTTATTGAGCTTATAACAAAGTCGTTACCCTTGGTCCCCCCTGGCTTTCATTTAAAATTTGCAATGCCTAATGGTATCCCGGAAATGTCTAGTATCTTACAGCAGCCTCAAGTACAAGGGATAAATATTAACTTATCTAGTATCGCTTTAATCATTAGCCCTTTTCTAGTGGGGGGATTTCTAAGTGCTATATATAGACTGCTGGAGAATAAAAAAACCGATAAAGAAATCTTTATCGAAGACTCTAAACACTTTTTCCTTAGACTTTTATCAATTAATGTAATCATATTTCTACTAATGCTTGCATCTATGTTGTTATTGGTCTTTCCACCTCTGGTAATTGTTGCAATCATATTCTTTGTCTATTTAACATACTTCTGGCAGCTAGCCTTAGTTAAAGATGATTTGGAAATATTAGAGGCTTTAAATAAAGGTAAAACAGTTTTTAAAAACAACCTGTCTCCGGTGTTAGGACAAATGTTTACAGTAGCAATAATCTCGGCAATAGTAGGAGTCCCTCTTAATATTATGGGTCAAAGTGTAATTGGATATGGATTAGCTATAATAATCTGGAGCTTTGTGGGAATTGGTTTATCCATTAGTATAATAAGTCTCTATGATGATTTAAGTAATGAAAAGCCGCCGGAATTAACCCTTTAATTTGCCTCCGACGGCTCTGGCTTCACCTTCTATTAAAACGCTGAACGCCTTTAGGATAAAAAGCATGCCAGTCAATATTTATAGGAATATATACCATTTCACCTACTATTAAATGCTCAGGATTAATAATCTGAGGATTGGCTATTTGTATTGCTTTTGGGCTCACCCCAAACTTCTCCGCAACCTTCCAGATGCTTTCATTAGGCTGGACACAGTAAATCATTGCCATTACCCCTCCCACCAATTTTTTAAATCTATATGCGAATAGTTATAATATAATGAATATCTGGGATTTGTAATTTCCTTTATTTGATACTGGATTAATAATATTCGTATGCTTTAAAATAAGCAGTATGTTCCAAAAATAACTGGTACAGTTATTTCAGGCTAAGGTTTCGCTCACTTCGTTTCGCTAGGTTAAGGTTAAGAAAATTACTTTACTCAGCCTTAGCCTCAACCTTAAATTATTTTACACCAAGGAGGTATCAGAATTGTTAAAAACGTATATGAAAACCAGCTTAATTTTTCTTATCGCCTTCACCTTCCTGGTGGTTCCTCTTCCAAAAGAGGCATTTGGTGCAGAGAAAATTAGCTTTATGTACCTCTACGGAGGCAAAACCCAAGATTACATAGCACAATTTAAATTAACTAAAGGTGCGGTAAATGTAGTCAGTCCTAATTATTTTGATCTTGATAAAAATGGCAATCTTGTCATAAATGCCGATAATACTTTAACTAATTACATCCATTCCCAAAAAGCAAAGGTTATTCCCTATCTAAGCAACCACTGGGACCGACCCAGTGCCCAAATGGCACTAAAGAATCCAGAAAAACTGGCTAACGATCTGGCAGCTGCTGTAGATGTCTATAACTTAGACGGTATTAATATTGACCTGGAAAATTTGACATATGAAGATCGTCATGCATTGACCCAGTTTACTGCACTTCTTAAAAACAAGCTTAAACCTGGCAAAACAGTTTCTGTGGCTGTAGGCTCTGTGGACAAGCCCATGACCTCTGGCTGGAAATCGGCATATGATTTAAAAAATCTAAGCAATGTTGCCGATTATTTGGTGATCATGGCCTATGACCAGCACTCAAGAGATAGCAGCCCCGGTCCTGTTGCTGCCCTTGATTGGGTAAAAAAGCAGCTGGACTATATGGTAACCCAGGCTCCCAAGGATAAACTAGTTCTTGGTGTACCTTTTTATGGACGGGTTTGGACCAACGGTAAAGATGGTGGTGGTATCTGGTACACCGATATTGTTAAGGCCGTTCAAGAAAATAAGGCTACCCTCCAATGGCATGAACAATATCAAGTGCCTTTTGCTAAATATACTAAGGCCGACGGTAATACTAAAGAAATTTGGTTTGAAGATGCCCGGAGCTTAAAGGAAAAAATAAATCTTGTTAATACTTATGGGTTAAAGGGAGTTGCAGCCTGGCGTTTAGGTCAGGAAGACCTCAGCATCTGGCAAAATTTTTCCGCTTGGTTAAACGGACATTATTTTAGAGATATCACTGGTCACTGGGCGGAAAACGATATTTTGTACTTATCTAGCCGCAGCATTGTCGGTGGTAAAGACACATACCACTATGCTCCTAATGTAGGGGTTACCCGGGCAGAAGCAGTGGCAATTTTATCCCGGATCTTTAGCTGGGAGATGACAGCCACTAATCCTTTTACTGATGTTCCTAACAACTATTGGGCCAAGGAACCAATCTTAAAGGCTTTTAACCACTCCATAGTAAAAGGAATCAGCTCTAACAAATTTGGTCCGGAGCAAAAGCTAACCAGGGCTCAGCTGGCAGTAATCCTCCAAAGGTCCTTTGAGCTTCAGACCACCGGTGAGGTAAAATATGAGTTTCGGGATGTACCCCGGAGCTACTGGGCGGCTACTGAAATATATATCCTGAAAAATAGAGGTCTAATCGGTGGACGTACTCCCGATAAGTATCACCCAGACAGCTTGGTAACCAGAGCGGAGTTAGCAGCCATGGTGGCAAGAATTATAAGATAGTGAAACAGTGGAAGAGTGAAAAAGTGAAAGAGTGTAAAAGCAGCATGGGGTAGAAACACCCCATGTTTTTTTCCGCTCTCGATGAGTAAAAGACACCATTATTAAGCATCATAACTAGAGAGACTTTTTTTAACGGGGGAAATACTGGAAATGTTTAAATTTCTTAAAAATATCCAATACCGTAAAAAAAATCAAACCATAGAACAAGAAAATAATGTTCAAACAGATTCTTGTACTAAATCCTGGGATAAAGAGGAACAAACATTCCATGCTGAAGAGCTTTGGGAAATACCCATAATCGAGGTAGCGCCCACAAACCCTACCCAGATTTCCAGAGGAACGAAAGAAAGATTCTCAAGTAACTTAACCTATAACATCACAAAATTAAAAGAAAGAGCTGCCAGTTCCCAGCTTATTTTGGAAGAAATCAAAGTGGGTAGCTCTCTAAAAAAGAAATTAACAATTTGCTATTTAAAGGACCGGGCAAATCCCGATATTGTCAACGAGATCAAAGCTAGAATCAAGGCCATCCGAGCAGAGGGAATCTTGGACAGCAGCTACATTGAACGCAACATCGAGGATTCTAGTATAAGCCCTTTTCCACAAATAGAAGTTACGGAACGACCAGATGTAGCCGAATCAGCTCTAACCCAAGGCCGGGTCGTAATAATCCTAGATGGATCTCCTGATATTCTTTTGGCACCGGCAACTTTCTTTGACCTAATGGATACACCGGAGGATACCTTCCGGCGCTGGTTCATTGCCTCCAGCTTCTTTCGGATTGCCAGATATATTATGTTTATTTTTGCCGTTTCTTTACCGGCATTATATATCTCCCTTAGATCCTTTAACCCGGAGCTGATTCCCACACGGCTTTTAGGGATAATTTTGGCCAACCAAATAGAGAAACCTTTTCCTATTTATTTTGAAGCCTTTCTTTTGATGGGTATTATTGAGGCAGTACGTATGATGATGCTTAGGATGCCCACCCAGCTTGGCTCAACTATTGCACTTTTTGCCGGGCTCGTACTGATGGGTGCGGGGATAGCGGGTAATATTATTGGTGTACCCATTGTAATAGTTGTCACTTTAACAATTATCTCTTCTTACGGTATTCCTAATAATGACCTGCGCTCTTCCGTACGGATTATCCAGTTCTTCACCATGCTTATGACCTCTTTTTTCGGCTTGTTTGGTTTTGCGGCAGCCTTTTTTTATCTTGCTATCCACCTTGTAACTTTAAAATCCTTTGGTATACCCTATATGACGCCTTTAGCCCCTTTAGAAAAAGGTGCCTGGGGACATACAATTTTCCGGGAGAATACCAAAGAAATGTCTGAGGACCTCTCCTATAAGCCGCAGCGCACAACAAAAAAAGGAGAGAAATCTTACAGTAGCGGTGGGAATCAAAAAAATCAGGATAAGCTAGACCCTAGAGTATTAGGGATAGTTGTTGTCGTAGCAGTATTAGAATTTGAATTGTTTACCTTTACTAAAACTATTGTTGACATAGCCGCTCAAGATGCCTGGCTTTCAGTAATACTCGGCAGCCTTATTGCTATTATTACCTCAATTTTATTTGTTCGCTTAGCATCCCGTTTTCCCAACGAGAACTTTTTCGAGTACAGTAAAAAAATTTGGGGAAAACCCTTGAGTATCCTGATAATACTAACCTTCATTTCCTTTTGGTTTCTTTATGGGGCAACCCTTTTACAGGACATGAGGGTTATCAATAAGCTGCTTTTTCTTCCCAAAACCCCGTCACTAATCCCTTTATTAATCTTAATAACCGCGGCAGTCTGGCTGGTTTCCTATGGAATTGCCGCTCTAGTCCGTTTTTTCCAGCTGCTTTTGCCCTTTATCTTTATTCCCGTAATAGCTTTACCTCTCCTTTCCATTAGGACTATTGAGTGGCAGCATTTTTTACCTGTATTAAGTAATGGATTACTGCCTGTACTAAAGGGCGCTCTAGTCTTTGCCGGAGCTATTCAAGGATTAGAGGTTATTCTTTTTATTTCTCCCTTTCTTTCTGATATTCGAAAATCATATTTGCCGGTAATAATCGGCATTAGTTCTCTTATGTTTTTGATCTTTACATTTTTAATCAGTTCCGTAGGGGTTCTCGGTGTAGAAAATGTAAAGCAAACAATATGGCCGGGAATTAATACAGTCTCTATTATTGAGCTTCCCGGTTTCCCAGTAGAACGCTTTGAATTATTTTTAACTCTACCCGGTCTTCTGGGTATTTTTACGACCTTATGTATCTATCTCTACCTGATATCCTACGGAATAATTGGCCTAACAAATTTTAAATACCGAAAGCTCATAATTACTCTGGTAGGAGGGGTGATTATCTCCGGAGTGTACTTATTCCCCAATTATGCCTGGGCAATTAATATGCGTAATGTCGTGCAGTATTTAACCCTTGTTATATTTGCAATCGCCAACCTTACTCTAGTTATGGCCATAATACGTGGTAAAGGGGTATCAAGATGAAAAAGACCATTATATTTTGCGTTTTTTTCTGTATTTTAACTACAGCCTCCGGCTGCTGGGATATACGGGATATAACCAACAGAGCATTTGTAACTGCAATTGGTTTAGATATGGCGGAAAATCCCGATAAAAAGTATAAGGTTACCTTTGAATTTCTTGACCCTTATAAGCTAAGACAGCCTGGCAGCAAAATAGTCACTCTTGTGGAAACAGTTGAGGGAGAAAGCATTGGACAAGCCATAGAGCAAATGCAGGGGAGAATATCCGGTACAATAAATTTTACCCATTTGCGTTTATTGCTAGTAGGTGAAGCCCTGGCAAGAACTAAACATTTTTCGGATCTGGCCAGTTTTTTTGAAAAATATGCAGAAATTGCATTAAGGTTACGCTTAGGTTTTGTCCAGGATGGTCAGGCTTTAGATGTTCTACGTTCGAATCCTAAATTAAGCCGTTCTGTCTCCGCTGAAATAATACGAATGGTTCAGTTAGAACGGGATTTCGCCCTTAGCCGGACTAATAAATTTTTCAGTTTTCTTTCTGATTTGCGCTCTTCAAAAGGTGTGGCTTTAGGTTCGAGGATCATATCAGCCGAAGGCGACTCTCTCATCCGCCATGGAGCTACGGTTTTTGATAATTGGAAACTTAAGGGGTTCCTAAGCTCTGAGGAAACACAAGGAGCCAACTGGATTACCGGAATCTCCGAGGTAACTGTTATTGGCGAAACCAACTCCGGAGCCTATACCTATCGAGTACATAAAAGGTCACTAAAAGCTACTCCCACGGTTCTTGATAGTGAGCTTGGTTTTTCAGTGGAGCTCACAACAATAGGACATATTGTTGAAGAGGGTGAAAAAAGCTTGGATTTTACTAACCCGGAAAATATTGAAAAACTAGAAGAGGTATTGTCTCAGGTTATTAATCGAGAAATAAAGTCTGCAATTGCAAAATCCCAGCAGGACTTTCAAATTGACTATCTTGGTTTTGGTAATTTTTTAAAACAAAAAGAACCCCACATCTATGAAGAGCTTAATTGGGAGGAGGTTTTTCCCGTTATACCTATAAGTGTAGAAGTAAAAGCTAAAATAGATAAATTTGGCTTAGTTAAATAGTTGGTAGTTTTATCCTTTTCATTCATCAAAGGGTATCTTTTTATATCCTAGAGGGATACCAACTATCTCTGAAGTATAAGGGTCTAAAGCAAATAAATCTTCCTTGTTTACTTCCTTCAAATTATTTTTGCCTAAAGCCCTTATTGCCTCTTGTATTTCCTCATCACAAGCTTTTAAAAACTTATTCAAATGCTGCCCACTTTTCTTAACGTTTAGCTTATTTTTAAAATGTCCGTCATGAAAAACCACAGAGGGTGGCGGTTCCCAGGGTAATGCTTTTAAAACCTCCGTATGAGCCATGGCAAAAAGAGCAACAGCACCTATATAAATGGCATCAGCCCCTAAGGCTAAGGCCTTTAGCATCTGCCCTGGATTATAAAATCCCCCTGCCATGATTAAACTAACCTTATCTTGGTAATTTCTTTCTCTTAGATATTCACTTGCCCTTATTAAGGCAAACAAGGATGGTAAACCAAAATCATCCTGAAGAATAGGTGCAGTTCCATAAGAACCAGCCTGGCCACCATCAATTGCAATATAATCAACACCGGCATCTAGGCTTATTTCCAAGTCTTTTTCAATATACTTGCTACCTGCGATCTTTACACCTACAGGGACACCGCCTGTTATTTCTTTCAAATAGAGAACTAAATTGCCGAAACAGTCCTTTTCTTTCATACCTGGGTGAGTAGCATGAATAATAGCTCGTTCGCCTATTTTTAATCCTAAAGCCCGTCTGACCTTCCATGTAATTTGTTTTTTAGGAATAGCATGACCTGTGCCTCCTCCTGCCCCTTGACCTATATGGATTTCAATGGCATCAGCTTGCTTTAAAATATTTTCTGATTTAGTCCATTTTCCCCTATTGTATTGGATGATTAGTTTATCTGCTGCTTTCCTTTCGGCAGGTAAAAAGGCTCCCTCCCCTGTATTTGCAGCAGTACCGGCTAATGCAGTTCCTCTAGCTAAGGCTATTTTTGCCTTTCTGGAAAGAGCTAAGCCGTAAGCCATACCGGAAATTAAAATGGGCATTTCTATTTTTAATGGTTTTTTAGCATAAGGGCCGATAATAACAGAGGTATCAATAGCTTTGCCTTCATCCGTAGGCAGCCTATGGAGCTGAGCAAAATTAAATAAAATACTATCAAAGTCGGGAAAACTTCTTGGGCTTCCTAAGGGACGCTTAATTGCTTTGCCTTCCTGGCTTCTGAGATTAGTTTCAATAATATTTTGCAGGCCTACCTTACGGGCAGCTGAAACAAACTCCCATAAATTTTCATGGTATTTATCAACCATCAACCGATGGATAATACTATTAGCAGCTGTCTTGATCGTTTTTCGAGCCAACCAGCTCAACCCGAAATAGCCTGTTACTCCTACACCCGATGCAAATATTAGCTTCTTTAAAAAGTCATCATCCTTAGACATAATTCCTCCGGTCCCCCTCATCCTTACCCCTATTAGTTTCTTTCAAAAGCAAGTGCCTAATACGTATAGAAAATACTAATTTAGCACTATAATACTAAAAACAGGAAGGATGAAACTGGTGGATTCGACATTTACGGCCTTTGTAGTGGCAAAAGAGATAAACCTGAATAATCTGGCCAAGCATTTTGGAATGAATAAAAAATACCGCTGGGAAGAGCCCCTTATACTAAAAAACACTAATCTTTCCGGAGTAACTAAGGATAGGGAAAATAAATTTGTTTTTATTTTTTATTTTGGAACTGTTGTTTTTATTAATTTTGAACACCATGAGGTTATGGATGTTCTCAAATATTTAAATAAATTAGAAAAAAACATCCATTCTAATCATCCTCCTGTTTTCCAGGATGATTTTAGGCTTATTATTAATAAAGAGGCTAAAACATCAATTAATTTCGATAATATGTCGGCTAATAAATATCAAGATTACTATCTGGAGATAATTTCAACCATATTAGCTAAATCCGTTGCCCTGGAAAAAATCGAAAAAGATATTGATAAGCTTTTTGATGATATTGAGGATATAGTGGATTTTTTGGATAAGGGACGCTTCAATATTTCCGACCGGCGGTTGGCAAAAACTTCAGGTAAGATTCTGCAACACAAATTTAGCAGTATTTCCTACTTAATGCTTTTAGATAAGCCTGATATCACCTGGGTAAATGAGGATGCCGGAAACTTATATTCAGAGTTAAGTCAGCTTTTTGAAATAGATGAGCGTTTTGAAATTGTCCGGCAAAAATCAGAAACTCTAATGGACATTACCCAGGCATTTACAGGTCTTACCCATGCTACAAGAGGAGCCCGCTTGGAATGGATGATTATCATCCTTATTGCCTTTGAAATTATCCTTTCGCTATTGGAGACGTATGTATTTTAAAACTACTCGATCATGAATCTGTTCAAACAATAATCCTGCTAAAAACCAAACCGGCGCATAATCTAAGCGAATATATCCTTTAATAGAAAATGGACTTCTACTATAATCCCAGGGACATGCCCCTATATAATAGTCCAAGAAAAATCCCGTTAGATATTCTATACTAAATATTAGTGTCATATAAATTAGACCACGGAACCACCACTTGTATTCTCTGATTCCCTCATGGACAGGTTCAAGAAAAACAGCTAACCCATAGATAGGGAACATCCATAGATAGGTGTGGCTTTCTAAGGTCCATCGCCCTTGTATTAATGACCCTAATCCAGTCCATACAACTTCAGTTATCCAACCTAATGTGCCGTAAAAAATATATTTTCTGACCATGGATTTAGTTTGTGTAATTACGGTTTTTTTATTCTAAGAAACCTGGGACACCTCTCCCTTCAAGAAGCAGGATGCAGGAGACAAAAAAGCTGGATAAAATCAATTGGGGTATGTTACCAATTTAGTTGCTTAGTTATTAAGAATCTGCTATTATATTCATATATCGCGATGTATAAATGGAGGTTTTTTTATGGATAATATTTTTAACATTCTATTGGTTGCTTTAATTATCTACCAGCTGCATAACTTTTACCTTATTTATAAAGCCCCCACTATATTAGGTGTTGATGCCAAAAAGGCAAAAAAACAGAATGCATTTTTTGTAGACGTTCGTTCAGAAGGTGAATATCTAAACGGCCACATTCAGGGTTCCAAGAATATTCCCTTAAATCAGCTTAGTAAAAGATTGTCTGAAATACCAAACGATACCCAAGTAATCGTAGTGTGTCAGAGCGGTTCCCGTAGTGCTCGAGGTACAATGAAGCTTTTAAAATCAGGATTTCCTAATGTTTACAGCCTAAAAGGCGGAATGGCTGCTTGGAAATAAATATTAAGTATTATGCATACCGGTCACTTCTTTGTTTTATACTATTTATAGTATATAGGGGGTGAATGGATTTGCGTTGGCGGCAAACAGAAATAAGAGATATTATGTTGAACCCGGCTAATATCGGCATTAAGGTAAGTCCAGAGGATATTTTCTTGTTAAATGTTCGGGGCTATTACCTACTACTGGGTACGAAGTTTTCCCAAGAAGCTCTGACAAAGGAAAAGTTCAAAGAATTATACTTGAAATTTTTGGACTTAGCCCGTGAAAATGGCTTTTCCGTAGAAAACCACGACCCTAATTTTTCTGATACTTGGTTGGATAACCAATTGGAAAGAGTAAAAGAGAAAAGAAAATTTGCTAATGCCATAAATGATATGCTGGATAAGAACAAATAAAGACGCCCGAAAAAGGCGTCTTTATTTGTTCTTAGGATTTCGCTACGCTAGATTAAGGTTTCGCTCCACTTTGTTCCGCTAGGTTAAGAAAATCAAGTTATCATAACTTTTCAATCTTTTTACCGTGTTCATCCGTGTGCCCCGAAGGGGCCCGTGGTTAAATAATTATATTTTCCCACTTTTTTACTCTTTCACTCTTTCACCTTTTCACTAATTTTTATGATAAAATATACAATGTATTAGTTTAAATCAACGAGGTGAACATATTGCATAATATTCCCATATTGCTGCTATTGTTTCAATTAATGCTTAGTCCAATACAAGTATCTGAGGATATTAATATCAAACAGTCCTATGTACTTAGGGAAGAAATACCTATTCTTATGTACCACGAAATCGGTACACCCAGCGGTCCATGGAAGGAGCTCTACGTGGAGCCCGAGACTTTCGCAAAGCAATTGGACTGGCTAGCAGCAAATGGTTATACCACTGTAGCTCTAGCCGATGTTTACAGCCACTGGTATAAAGAAACACCTCTACCGGAAAAACCAATTGTTATAACCTTTGACGATGGTTATCTGAGTATGTATGAAAAGGTTCTGCCCTTATTACTCTCTAAAAACATGCAGGCTACCTTTTTTCTCTATCCCTCAAAATTCGGTACACCAACTGGTCTTACTCCTGAAATGGTGGCGAGCTTAGCCGAAAATGGAATGGAGATTGGCTCCCATACCTATAGTCATATGGATTTAACTAAGGCTTCCAGCCAACAGCTTAAGAAGGAACTTTTAGACTCGAAAATCCTTTTAGAGAAGCTAACAAAAAAACCCATAAACTTTTTATGCTACCCCTCTGGTCAGTTTAATAGTCAAGTCATAATAGAGGCAGAAAAAAACGGCTACCAAGCTGCAGTAACAACCCAAATGGGAAAAGCCTCTGTAAGTCAGGAGCCCTTTCAGTGGAAAAGGGTTCGCATAAATTACAGTGATGGACTAACAGGATTTATTAAAAAGGTTCAATAAGATCAAAAAAACTATGGACCATGGACTATAGTCTATTGACTATCGACTAATTATTATAGACGACCTCCCCAAAAATAACGCAAAAAAATGGGCCCTGGGCCCAGAACCCAGGGCCCAAAGCCCGTTTGTTATACTTTAGTTACCTCTACATTTTTGAGAGCTGGAACTATATTTATCCAGGCATGTTCACCGATAAATTTCATGTTTTTACCTTGATAAATAAAGGTGAATTCGCTGGCAGCCTTTTCTTTCTTCCAGGTTCCTTCATAAGCATTTCCTCCGGTAAAGAATAAAGCTTTGCCTCCACCTATCAGTTCAATTTCCGACTCTAACTCATTTGTCACAACTTCCCTAGTCTTTGTTTCTAGGACAACAATATTCTCCGTAAAAATCTCTAACCCTTCTTGTGTCTTATGAGGAACACCATTAATATATCTTTTATACCTACCGCTACCCCATTCATAGGTAACAGTGTAGAGATATCTAGGGTCAGTCGAATATGTAATATCTATTAAATCTACGGCATCTCCACCCTCAAGTTTACCCTGTTCTAAGGGTTCTAATGGAAGCAGACTGAATTTCTTTTTTTCTGCCCCTTTTAATAGGAGGTCAGTACTAGAATAAAGATTATGGGGCATCTTTCTGGATTTATCCCGTAAAAAGTATGGTCCTGAATTATAAATTTCATCCAAGTCTTTGATTTTTAATTGAGGAATAAGGTTTAACGCATTTGTATTGCCCCCGGCGTGGGCAAAAGGGAAATCGTGCCCTTTTACTATGTATGCAAAATAATATCGTGCGCTTCTTATAGGACCTATTTTATCAGCTTTTTGTGAATGGAAAACTGCTAAGTACCTAGTTATCCCGCCTTCTGCTAATATCTCATAAACCCGGTCAGCTTTATCCAAACCACTTTGCGGATAGGCATTACGATGATTATCGACAGAGACTATAAATGCCCCGGGCAGTTCCTTTTCTTTTTTAATCAGAGGTTCCTTTGCTATAATGGGCAGGATTTCGGGCTCAGCTTCTACTATTTCAGTATGGGAACTCAATTCCGGTTCGGCATCTACTTTATTTGGTTCATTTTTATTACCACACCCAAAAATACTGATAATCAAAAGAAATGTCAGGATAATTAATATAATTTTTCGCATACTAGCACCTCTGCATTTAGTTGGTGAAAAAGTGAAAGGTTTTCGCTCCATTTGGTCACTTATGACATAATCTGTAGTTTCGATGGAGGGACTTATTTTTCCTTCTTGACAAGTATAGAAAGAAATCAAAAATCCTTAACCTTTTTAAAAAGCTCGCTCTTTTCTAATAAATGCAATAGGGGTAACCCCAATAAATAGCATGCGCCTATTTGCCCTAGAGCAACATACCCTGCAGTCAAATAAAATGGCATATCAGCAAAATAGCTCCACATAAAGCCGATTACTAGCGCATTAATAATTACGGGCGGTAGAGGTGCCAGCCATTTAGAAGGCATTTTCCGAGTAAGATGGGCGGCCACCAAGGTAGCCAAACTACCAAAAACTATATCATAAATACCTAAACCACTATAAATATTAGCAATAGCAGCGCCTATAAAAAGCCCTAAAATACTTTGGGGCATAATAAAGGGTAAAATAGTTAATGCTTCCGAGACTCTAAGCTGGACAAAATTATACGATAAAGGAGCTAAGCCAATAGTTATTGCTGCATAAATTGCGGCGATAAGGCTAATCTTAGTAATAGCTTTAATGTTCATTTTTGTTTCCTCCAATTTTCTAGAAAGGGTGATTATTTATGAAAGAATCTGGTAATACAGGAGAAAAAATTACATCTTCCGGCCTATATCAAAATAAGTATGGAAAAAAGGTTACCCTTAATCCAGGTAAAAATTTTCCTCCTTGTCCTGAAAAAGGGCTACCAACTAAATGGGAAAAGATTGATTAACACCAGGTTTTTAAACCCTCAAAATCAGTTATAACAATGCTCTTCCCGGAAATATCGATCACACCGGCCTGATTTAACTTACTTAAAATACGGCTAGTAGTTTCCCTAGTAGTTCCAACAAAGGCTGCTAAATCCTGTCGAGTTATATTTACACAAAGTTCTATACCGTTTTTTGTTTTACTACCATGACCATCAGCTAGAGCCAAAAGAACCTGAATTGTTCTCTCTACCGCATCATTAGCCCCCAAGTGTCTAATCCTCTCCTGAATACTCATAATCTTACTAGTTAAGGCCCTAATTAGTTCTAAAGCCATTTGGGGGTTATCTAAAACAAGCCCTTCCAAGTTTTTATTCCGAATGATACCAATAGTTGCATCTTCAATAACCTCGGCAGTAGCTGGATAAACAGCATCTTTTTGGAACAAGGTTACTTCAGCAAAAATGTCACCATGACCTAAAAAATGAACAACAATTTCCCGTCCTGTTTCCGAAAGCTTAGAAACCTTAACTTTACCTGATTTAATAAAATAAAAAGCTGAGCCAGGGTCCCCTTCCAAAAAGATTATCTTATTTTTAGAGAAATTTTTAAACTCTATCACATTAATAACCAATTCAAGAAGTGCATCATCTAGATCACTAAATAAGCTTACTTTTCTAAGCAGTTTTTTTTCTTCTATATTCAAAATTATCTCCTCCTTTTTAGTTAATGGTGACTAGCTTTAGTGGCTAGTCTATTATCTATTTGTCTATGGTCTATGGTCTATGGTCTATGGTCTATGGTCTATAGCTAATCTAATTCCTTTTTATCCCTGTGTCCCTAAGGTGTTCGTGTTTTCTCTATTCTCATTCTACATTCTACATTCTACATTCTACATTCTACATTCTCCATTATTCTCCGCGCCCTCTGGCCCACTAATAGACTAATAAAAGAAACGCCAAGTACAGTACCCAGCGTCATTTTTATACAACACAGTTTTGGTAACGCAGGTCGCTGTTACTGCGAAATGTTCAATATCTATACTACTGCCAAATATAACACTTACGATAAGGAAAATCAATATATTAATGACGGGAAATATCACAAGCATAATATGCATCCTATTATGTCACCCTTAAGCGTATGAGAACAAGAAATATTATCATTTAGTGTTTCTAGTCACCAGTCACCATATTTTTAGGATATCCCAATGACAAAATTAATCATATATCATTATTAATAGAGTATATTTCCAAGAGGATTATTCCCTAATACTTTTTCAATAGCATGCAAGACTCTGCCTTCTTTTAAAGGCTTAATAATAAAATCACTGGCTCCATAGTGAATGGCCTCTTTGACCATTGATTCCTGACCCATAGCTGAAACCATAATAATTTTAGCCGCCGGAATTTCTCTTTTAATAATCTCGAGAGCACTAATGCCATCCATTTCCGGCATGGTAATATCCATTGTGGCTAATTCAGGCATAAACTCTTTATACTTTTCAATAGCTTCAAGACCATTTTCCGCTTCCCCAATTACCTCATGGCCTCCATTTTCTAAAATCTTTCTTAAAACATATCTCATGAATAAAGAATCATCACAGATTAAAATACGGGCCATTTTTGCCTCCCCCCTTCCGAATCGAAGACCCGAGATTTATATTTATTATTATAGATGAATCTAAATTTTTTAAAAATTAATTCTTTTAGCTTAACTTATCCACTGTTTTAATATGAAATTTTTCTTTTTCCTCTGCTAAACTCCACGCCTTGTTCATAATCCGCTGAGCCTCTGCAACCATATTGTAATAATGCAGAGGTTCTAAGTCACAAGCTTGATTTACCAAGCAAACAATTTTATTTTCCACTTCTTTTTCTTTAACATTAAATTCCGTTATTATTCTATCTTCCAAAGGCTTGTCGTGAAGAACATAATCATATATTTTTTGATGATAGAAAAAAATCGAGGTTAGGTAGTTATGAATCTCTTGGCGCAGCTCTTTATGAATTTCAGTATTAGGGGCTAGGATAATGCTTCTGTGTACCTCTAATAAGCGTTCTAAATTAGATTGAATCGCATTAATAGATCTTCTGACTAAAAAATATGTGTCCTTTTCCTTTTCCTCATCATACTTAAGCTTGCTTTCAATAGATAATACATATATCGACCTTGCCTCTTCTAGCAGGTTTTTTATATTTTGAGTATTTGTTTTAACCTCTTCCCGACCTAGAGGATTATTGTTTAAAACATCATCAACACACCTGTGGTAGAATTCTTCAAAGGTATGCCGCAATTCATCAACCTTTTCTAGAAGTCGATGGCTATGCCTTGGAGGTATAATTATGTTCAGAGCAAAAGCTACGGAGAGTCCTATGAAAATATTGACCATTCTATTTTGGACAACAGCTAAAAAATCCCCTTTGGGTGCTTCACCCACGAGAATTAAAGTAATTACTGCTAGGATAATGCTATCCTGCCAGCCCAAACGCAAACACAACCAAATGGTCACGATTGAAGCAATAGCTAGCATCATGAGACTTCCGTTAAAATAATAGGCAATAAGAATAGCAAATATACAACCAATAAGAGTAGCTAATATCTGAGTTCTTATAGTGTAAAGTGAACTCCTAAGAGATGGCTGTATCCCTACTACAACAGTAATTGCTGCTAAAGTGCCCCTTTCTAAGCCCAGAAGTTCACTGATAATAAAAGCGAGATAGATGCCTAACCCCGTTTTAAAAGTACGCATACCTAATTTAAACTTCACAAAAACCGCTCCTCAAAGACAAAAACTTTTTCTCGAGATATACTTATCTTATTATAATGGCTAGTTGAATAATATGCTATATTAGATACATAATATTACTATATCCTTATTATACTCGACTAACAGCTATTCACTATTTCACTAGTAAATTAATTAAATTTGCAGTTTGTTTAGAAATATGTTATACTAAAAATACAATAACGCGGGATGGAGCAGCTGGCAGCTCGTCGGGCTCATAACCCGAAGGTCGGAGGTTCAAATCCTCCTCCCGCAACCACCAAAAATCCCCATTTAAAATGGGGATTTTTTATTTTGTCTTTTAAACTCTTAATCTAGCCTAGCAAATCTCTCTATTCATGAACGTTTATCCAAATTCTAAATTTCTTCATTCTAAATTCCACATTCTACATTCTACATTCTACATTCTACATTTCTAAAGCCTTTCCCTTACTTTCTCCCCAAACTGACGGCCAAACTCTTCACACTCCTGTAGTTCTTCTTCAGTTGGATTATATTTAACCTTCTTGCCTTCCATTATTACTTCTAGTCCCGTTTCCTTGAGGAAATCTTCTACTATCTTAACACTTTCACCACTCCAACCATAAGAACCAAAGGCTGCGGCTACTTTGCCTTTAAACTTGAGGCCTTTTATCATCTCCAAGATAGATGCAGTTTCAGCTAGAATCCCGTTATTGACAGTAGAGCTGGCCACTAGTACCCCTTTTGACTTAAAGACTTCTGTTAAAACATCATTCCTATCACTTTTCCCAGTATTATAGACTTTAGTAGGGATGCCTGTACTCTCGATACCTTTAGCAATAGATACTGCCATCTTTTTAGTAGCTCCCCACATGGTATTATAAAGGATAGTAACTATACCCTCATGATAGTTATTGGCCCATTCGTCATATTTTTCTACTATTTGCATGGGATTATCCCGCCAGATGACTCCATGGCTAGGAGCAATCATATTTACGGGTACATTTAGGGCTTTAACTTCCTCAATTTTGGACCTAACCATTTTACTAAAGGGTGTCAGGATATTTGCATAATACTTTATTGCTTCCTGATACAGCTCACATTGATCTACCTGGTCATTATAGAAAAGAGGTGTGGCATAATGCTGGCCAAATGCATCATTTGACAATAAAACCCCGGCTCCCTGTACATAGGTCATCATCGAGTCTGGCCAGTGGAGCATAGGTGCTTCTATAAATACTAGCTTGTATTCCCCTAAGTCAATGGTATCCCCAGTTTTTACAATTTTAAAATTCCAATCCTTGTGGAAGTGTTGTTTAATCATTTCTGCACCTTTTTTAGTGCAGTAAATAGGAGTATCAGGAATTTTATCCAACAGTAAAGTCAAACTACCACCATGGTCTACTTCTGTATGATTTACAACTATTAAATCGATTTTATCCAGACCTACGTTCTTTTCTAATTCGTCAATAAATTCCTCTCTAAAGGGCGTCCAAACAGTATCCACCAATGCTATTTTTTCATCTTTAATTAGATAGGAATTATAGGTAGACCCTCTATGGGTAGTATATTCCTCTCCGTGAAACATTCTTAGCTCCCAATCTTTTATACCCACCCAATATATTTTGTTTGCAATTTCCATCATCTTAAAAATCCCCCTTTTCAAATTTTTTTATCTTCACTATTTTACTTTTTTTAGTCTTTTATAAGAATTGCTTGGACAGGACAGGTTTGGGCTGCTTCCTGGGCACATTTTTCAAGCTCAGAAGGCACCTCCTCTGTTAAAGCATATGCAAAATCACAGTTAGGATACATGTCAAAAAGCTCCGGACAAAGTTCAGGACAAGCCTCACACCCAATGCATAGGTCTTGGTCAATAAAAACTTTCACCATATATACCACCCTTCTTTCTATATCTATATTCCAATCCTAACTGCTCTCAGGATTAGTGGCAATGATATATATCACAAATTTCCATTTTTGTTAAAACAACAAGTATTAATTATTTACCCTATTATAGTTATCTTAAACAAGTTTTTCATATTTCAAGGAAACCTCGGCAAATCCTAAATTTTCATAAAATCGGTGGGCCCCTTTTCTTCTTTTATTACTGTTTAGCTGGATGCTGTTACACCCTCTTTGCCTAGCAGTACGTTCCACCTCCTCCATCAATTTTCCCCCAATTCCCTGTGAACGAAACTTTTCCTTGACAACCATACTGCCTATATATAAAACTGGTTTTTCCCTGTGTAAGTAGTATTTAATACTAAAACTTGCCAAACCCACAACCTCGTCCTGTTCTTCAGCTACCAGCAGATAATAATCAGGGTTTTCGATATGGTGAATTAACGCTGCTCTTATCCCCTTAGCTGTGACCTGGTAACCCAAATCCGAGTCTAACTTCACAACCTCCTCTAGGTCATCTATACAGGCCTTACGAATTAAAACCATTTATTACCACCTAACCTTTTCAATAAAATATTTTTTACATGTTGACTCCAAAGCTTAATGCTTCTATACTACTAATTAAATAATAATATTCAATTAACAACAAGGAAAGAGGAAAGTAATCTTTACTGAAGTTTACAGAGAGCCGGGAGTGCTGGAAACCGGTAACTAAGGTTATGATGAAGTTCCCTCTGGAGTTGTCCACTGAAAGATAAGTAGGTGTGACCGGAAGCTTCCGCCGTTACTTGGAAGGGAATATTAAAATAAGCTTTGCTTATTGCGTATTCTTCAGCAAAGTGGGCTTTTCATTTAGCCAACTAAGGTGGTACCGCGGGTAATTCCCCCGTCCTTATACAGGACGGGGTTTTTTGTATTTACCAATGTTTCTTTATTCTTTAAACCGTGTTTATCCGTGTGCTCCAGAGGGGCCCGTGGTTAAATAATACATTTTCTAGTCACTAGTTATTTTTAGCAGTACGGAAGGACGGATATAGAAGAACGGTAGTGCGGTAGTACGGGCAGGATGGAAATCAGTTATTGGGAAGGGAGTTAGGCCAACTCCTTCTCTCAATAAGGTTTTTTAAACTAATTGATATTCAAAGATTAATATTATCAATGCTTATATCTTTGGGAGATCAGTAGGACGGTATAATGGAAAAGTGCAGTGCGGCAGAATGGTGTTTTTAAGTTAAACTTAACCTAGTGAGCCTTTGGCGAACGAAACCTTAACCTAGCGAAGCGAAACCTTAAAAGAACAGCCCACATGGGCTGTTTTTTTACCTTATCTCAAAGAATTGTACATATTCCTGGTGAGAAAGATTAGCTATCTCATAAAAGGGAATTTTGACGATAACAGGATCTTCTGTAATAACCACATAGCCCATATCTGTAATGTCCTTAACTGCTTCTCCCTTGTCACCTTGTATTGTAACTTCTACAGTTATAGGCTGTTCCTTATCGCCTTTCATCAAAATATCTTTAATCTTCTTATTTGTTGCCTCACTATAAAGCCCTTCCATTGCTGGGAGAGTAAGGCCCCCAAACTTATACTTATCAGGCCCCCAGATAAATCCTTCTTCATTGGCGGCCAAATCGTATTTAAAATCAACATGACCTTTGGTAAAAACTAGGTTGATACTGCCCTCTTTCTTTTTTACTCCGACATAGCGGACATCATTATATAGCAGAGTATAATATTCGGCACTTTTTTCTGTGGGAACAATTTCCTTAACCTTAGCTGCTGCCTCGGAAGCTGTTATTTTATCAATCAGATTTCCATCCTTATATACTTCTAATGTATTACCTTTATTTACTTGTGAATTACTGTTGTCCTGATAATTACGAACAACTATTGATAAGCCGTTAATTCTTACCGCCTTATCGGTTGGAGCCAGTTCAACCACATCAGCCAGGACATGACCATAATAATTATTACGGAGATTATTCTCTATTTGTTCCATAGGAAAATATTTTTGAGCAAATATCAGCACAAGCAAAACTATACATATATTAATACCAATATATTTAACCTGTTTATCCCTGCCGAAAGCCACTTCTGCCGCTGTAGTAAAAGCGGCAGCGACTAGTATAAACAAAGGATAAACGATAACCCAACCCATCATGTAATCATCATAGATATACAGCCAAGCCAGAAAATTTAAAATTATTAATACAGGAATGGTTATCCAGCGTGAAAACTTAGGAACCTTCATTATCGCAACACCCCTATTCTTGCAAAATTCCTATGTATTATATCATATTCTTCAGTCTTAAATCTCCTTAATCTTTAATACTTAATCTTTAATACTTAGACTTTAACTGTTATACTCAAAAAGAGAAGCTTGTACTAGGGGATATTTAGGTCATAGCAAAATTGAGTCATGGCTAATAGTCGATAGACGATAGTCCATGTCAGTAAAAGTGATTAAAAGAGTGGATATTTGATAGGGGGTATATTTTATGACCATTAAAATCTATACAGAAGCCTTCCCGGAGGATATATTAGAGCAATTAAAAAAACTGTTCTTAATTGGTAACAAAGACCAAGTTACGGCTATATATGTCAATACATTTTTAGGAAAAGTAAAGGATGCTAACATTCTAACCGATGAAAAGCTTATCACTTTGTTAGCTAAAATAAATAATAAATTCGAAAAAAATGTAATTAGTCTTAAGAAAATTAAAGATATAACCTACGTGGAAAAAGGTATCTTTGGAACTATTACCTATCAACTCTCAATGAAAAAAAACTTTGAATTACAGTTAAACCGTAAGGACGGCGAAGAGTTCTTTAAGCTTTCCCTGGAAGCTTGGGAAAAAATAAAGCAACGCCCCATATCCTAGGGCGTTGCTTTATTTTAAATATACCGCGCCCACGTGCCTCACGCGCCCACGGAAATAGCGGAATCGCCTAAGCGATTCTATCTTTCAGATAATAGCTTTCCTCCAACCGCAACATTATCAGGGCTGCTTTCTTTAATAACAACTATAAAAGCATTTTCAGGCATTTGTGGCAGCACTTCATGGGTAGCTTTAGTTAGTTTTGCCGCCAACTCTGCCTTTTGTTCCTTAGTAAGCACAGGACCTTCAAAACTGATAATCGGCATAGTCATCCTCCTATCCTGGATTATATGTTTATTATTAACGACAAACAAAAATATAACTCCAAAACAAAATTTAAGTTAATGCTCTGCTTACGGCTTCTAACACCCTATCAGCCTTAAAAGGTTTAACAATAAAATCCTTAGCTCCTGCCTGGATAGCATCAACAACCATACCCTGCTGCCCCATAGCACTGCACATTAAAATCCTGGCATTAGGGTCAAATATCCTGATTTGTTTAACAGCGGCAATGCCGTCTAGCTCGGGCATGGTAATATCCATGGTTACAATATCAGGATTAAGCTCCCGATATTTTTCTATAGCTTTAAAACCGTTCTCTGCCTCACCTATCACCTGATACCCATTTTTGTTGAGGATGTCTTTTAACATCATCCTCATAAAAGCAGCATCATCAACTACCAATACTTTATGAGCCATATCCTAGAAAACCTCCCTAAGCAGCAGGTGTTACAAAACTAATTTTGATTATATACCATTATTTTCTGATTTACTATATAATTCGACACCTCTCATCATATTTTTAAAAAATTCGTTAAATACAGCACTTCTATAGCTTAAATGCTTTAACCTTACTTAATAGACCTTGAGCCATTTCATTCAACTCTTCCATTGTTGCCCCTATTTCCTCCATGGTACCTGCCTGTTCTTGGATTCCCGCGGATATTTCTTGTGCACTAGCAGCAGTCTCATCAGTTATTATTACAATATCATTTACCGACGCAGTCATTTCCTGACTCAAAGCCGACTGTTCTTCGGCAGCTGCTGCCATCTCCTGTATTTGACTATTTATCCTAGCTATAGCGTCAACAATATTTACAATTTGCTCTTTTGCTAAAGACACTTGATTAACAGTATTTTTAATCTGTTCTCCGGTTTTACTACTTGTTTGAGCAGCCTTATTGGTTTTTTCTTGAATATTATTAATTACACTTTGGATTTCCCTAGCAGAGCCCGCAGATTGTTCTGCCAACTTTTTTACTTCATCAGCAACAACGGCAAAACCCCGACCATGTTCACCTGCTCTAGCCGATTCAATAGCTGCATTGAGGGCTAAAAGATTAGTCTGATCAGCAATATTACTGATAATACTTACAAAACTGGCGATTTCATTTACTGCCCCCATTAAGTCCTCTACAACCTTCTCTATTTCCTTTCTGCCCCCATCTAATAAATGGGTAGTCTCCTCTACACCCTTCATTGTATCTAAAGTGTGTAATGCCTGCTTACTTATCTTACTGCTATCCTCCGACGCAACCTGAGAAGCATCAGCAACATGCTCTGCTGATTTCGCCACCTCTTCAGCGCCAATGTTAGTTTCTTTCAAAATATCAGTATTACTTTGAGCCCCTTGAGCAACCTTTTCAACACCTATAGTGATATTAGACATACTGGCATTAGTCACTTCAATAGCTTTATCAATTTGCTCCACAGAAAAAGAAATTTTCCCTACTGTAAGTTTAATATCCTCTACTAATCTACGGTTAGCATTTATCATTTGATTAAAGCCCTGTGAAAGAATACCTATTTCGTCTACACTTTTAATATCAGCTTGAATCGTTAAGTCCCCTCTTCCCGCTAACTCCATATATCCTTTTAATTGGTTTATAGGATTTGCAATAAATCTATTAGCATAAAATACAACTGCTATAACGACAATTAAAATTAGAGTAACTAAAGCAAACATAAGTGCTTTTTTCTTCTCTGCCACCAGCTCATCAACATCATTGACGTATATTCCTGTACCTATAATCCACTGCCAAGGCTCAAAGGTAGAGACATAGGATAACTTAGGCTCAATTCGTGCAGTATCATCATAATATTGCCAGGCATACGAGACATATCCGCTCCCCTTATCTTTGGCAACATTTACAAATTCCGTAAAGATTTTGACTCCATTAGGATCTTCAATCCCTGAGGCATCAGCCCCTTCTAACTCAGGCTTAAAGGGGTGCATTATCACCTTGGGTTCAAAATTATTAATCCAGATATACTCCTGCTGATTGCCGCCGAATCGGATTGACCTAATTGCCTCCTTGGCCATATTTTGAGCTTCTCCCCTTGATAGCTGACCATTTGCCTCCATTTTATTATAGTAATTGGCAATAGAAATCACTGAAGAAACCATATCCTTGGTCTGAGTTTCCTTTTCACCATAAATATTTGCTCGAATTGAGGGTAAAACATACAAAAATATTAATAGGGTAAATAGAACTACTGGGATTAGTGATAAGACTACCAGCTTACCTTTGATGCTTTTCTTAAACACTTGTCATCTCCTCCGCTAGCTAAATTTTATGTATTAAGTATTATACTAAATTTACCCTGTTTTCGACAATTTTCAAACATGGCCAAAACACTCTAAAACAAGAAAATAGTCCCGAATGACCCAGGACTATCCCATATCAACCATAGGTTTTATTCTTATTAGTCTACCGACCCACCCCTTAGTTATTACCTATAAAAATAGCTTATCTATTGCTTCCGGCACATTATCTTTCTCATAGCTCCCAAATAAATGTCGGGCGGAGCTATCCTGGGGGATTATTTCCACGGACACTAAAGATTTACTGGTGTGCCCGTCTTTGTAGGTATCTAGTATCTCCTGAATAAGCTGGGGTTCGGTGACCTTAATTAGATGGTCAACTTGTTTTAATTGGACTTCTGCTATATCTTTTGCCCAATACTTTAATTTCCGAAATTTATAATGGGAGTTAAATAATGGTACCCAATTTCTATCCCCTCGCAAAATAGGACCCTCGGCTAGTTTGTCACCGGCAGAACTCAATAATTCTACTCTGGCAATAAGATAGTCATCCTCACCGCCAAAATAATCATGCTCTTGATAATATTGTAAAAGATTCTCATATGCCGAATTAATTAATACAGAGTCATCAGTGGTAAACTCGTACTTATTTAAAGGAGAGTCAAATTTAACCTTTTTAACCTCACCTTTATCCAGTTTAAAGAGAGGAATGGTCTGTTCCTTATACTCCTGGCTGTTATATAGATCTTTTAAAAACTCATCCACCGGCCTAATCCCTTTATATTCCCTGATTACGGTTTCCCCGTTAGTCAGATGGTATTCAAATTTTACGTCCAATTTCCAGGTCTTTATTATATGGTCTTTCGGCTTATATCTGTCTAGTTGTTTCTCAATTGTTAAAAAATGTTCAAAGGTATCAGTATCTCTAAATTCAACTACAGTATGTTCTTCCTGCTCCGGTCCCCCTACCGTTAAGGTAACAGATTGGATATCCTCCTGCTTTACTTCGATGGTTCCGCAGGCAACTATTACTTGGGATAACATTATTAGTATTAAGGTTAAGGCTAAGGTTGAGGCTAAGGCTAATATTAAGGTTGAGGTTGAGGTTGAGGTTGATTTTTTCATTAGTAACACCTCCTCGTATAATAGTTTTTGTAAGGTTCTTAGAGATAAAATTCCAGTTATAAACCTTACTAATTACCATAAATTAACTGGGAATATTGTTCTTTGATAATTTTATAAATTTGCATTATCAGAAGTT
>Ga0209643_1000213_pt1 | contig 137023 bp, 131 predicted proteins | sample AutmiccBRH37_all_FD_187383 | JGI IMG/M metagenome (GOLD analysis project Ga0209643, IMG submission 187383) | Deep subsurface microbial communities from Mt. Terri, Switzerland - Autotrophic microbial communities BRH/37_all (SPAdes) (version 2) | ecosystem: Environmental > Aquatic > Deep...
CAAGGGTATACGCAATGTAGCTCAAAAAATGCGGCAGCTCAGTTTTTCTCCGCGCATGGTTTTCGATTATCTGAGAATATCTGGCAATACCCATAGTTCTTCCGCAGCTTGAGGGTTAGAATAAATTCACCGTGGGATATGAGTATTAAATGGGATAGTCTTGGAAACAGAATACTGAACTCCAATAGCACAATGCACCAGATGAACTGGTGATTTCAAGGTTGTGTATTTAAAATATCTTCACAAATTCAAAGGAACAAAATGAACCCTATGCAAGATTTCATAGTGAGGACTGAAGCAAAGTTGATGGTTCAACAAGGCCAGATAGAAATATTGATGGGTCTGTTATCAAACAAAGTCGGCAAAGAAGAATTTATGAATTATTTAAAATTTGTCGTTAAAAACCCAGGCTTTGGAAAAGAAGCTAAGTATGCAGCTACTGAGTTTTTACGGCAAGATACTCTTTGGCCAGCAGAACAGATCGAAGGGCAGAAGCAATAACCTGCTCGGCCACATCGAAAAACCTGTTCAGTACCAGCTGTTAGAACGAAATGGGGACAGAACTATTTTTGTCCTCGATCCATAAGTCCAGATGTCTCCTATCAACCTTCAATGGAAAATATTGTAAAACTGGGAAAGATATTTACAGATGACTATTATGAAGACAAAAACAAAAATACTGCTTTATTTGTCAATTCTTGCATTAGTGGACATGATTATCCCAATACCTTTTACTGCTCTTATGTTAATCTATGTTATTTTTGAAAAACCTGGGTGGTTTAGAAATTTAGTTACTGAAATTTATAATTCTTGATATGCATTGAGAAAAATTGAAATATGAAAGGTCAGCCCCTGATAAGTCACGATATCTCCTATCAACCTTCAACGGGAAAGATATTTACAGATGACTATTATGAAGACGAAAACAAAAATACTGCTTTATTTGTCAATTCTTGCCTTAGTGGACATGATTATCCCAATACCTTTTACTGCTCTTATGTTAATCTATGTTATTTTTGAAAAACCTGCGTGGTTTAGAAATTTAGTTACTGAAATTTATAACTCTTGATAGGAATTGAGAAAAATTGAAATGTTAAAAAAGGCTCAGGCCTTGATAAGTCAGTATATCTCCTATAAAGATACTATGAAAAGAAAATCTAAAGAATCCGATGTTACAAGCGCGTTTATTAAAACAGCAGATGACTATATTTTACTTGCAGAGAACATAGACGAGGCCAGAAACCGTGCGTTTATTGCAGTACTCGCTTGGAACATTTCTCTATACCCAAAAGAACAGATTGCCGAACGTATACGGCTCCTTGCTCTTGAGTATGAAAAAAATAATCCAGGTATTGTTAAGGCTGAATATTTATCACATGACCTTCAAATACTTGTAGATCACGGTAAATTTATGCTACCCCTGTACCGCGGCGGCACTGTGATTATTCCCAGGAATTTTCAAATAATCTAAAACCAAGCGAGGAGAAAAACTGAGTTGCCTCATTTTCTGAGCTACATTACATACGCCCTTGCTTTTGAGGAGGCCTATAGCGAATCTTCGTAGTCGCGTGATGTTTTCCGGACCGTAACCTTTCGAGATTCTACAGCGATCCTCATCGAAATTCCAGTCAAGGATGTAGTGGCAGCTGTTTTCAATGCTCCAGTGCTGACGGTTGTCTCTTAGGATCTGTTCGGCGGTTGCCATCTGGGGAGTTTTGCTGGTGATTCCGTATGCGACAACTCGTGAATTTTTACGGTTTTTCCTGTATGTTATTCGTTCAATTTTGAAGGCTTGGGCGACATGGGGAAATTTAAGATATTTATTGAGTTCCGTGGTTACCCAGATTTTTCTGGTCTCTTTACGGCCATGGTTGGGCTTATCCTGAGTTGCATAGTCAGGACTCCAGGAAACATTTTCGAAAAATGAGGCGACTTCTTTGAGGAGTTTCTTCTGGTTGCCCTTGGCGGTGAAATGGTAATGTGCTTTTCTTATTTCAACGATGTATTTGGCAAGATCACACTGGGTTAACAGGGCGTCGGCGGTAATGGTTTTCCCTTGAATATCTATGGACTCGAGGAGGGGGATAGCGGTTTTGATTTCGTTTGTCCGTTTTTCTTTGTTGCTTCCTTTTACAGGCAAGGTACCGACTTTTTTTGGGTGTAGCTTTGTTTGCTCTGATGCCCGACGGCGCCCATGATATGAATTTGCCGGCCACTGTCGTCAACGGCATTGCGCATGGTTTTGCCGTCGATCGCCAGACTGTCATCGATTGCACCATATTGGGCATTCCATTGCTGGAGTGCCCGGTCCAACTCCACTGGTGCAATGCGAATCAATACGTTTCGTATGGTGCTTTCACTGGGGACGCTATTTTTTCTTTGACTGAAACGACAGCCAAAGCGGTCGCGAGCTTTTGGCGATAAGTTCTGAGCCCAATCGGAAATGGCTTTATAGCCGCGCATACCGCATAAAATCGCTCCAGCTGCGATGGCCAGGACAACATGAACGGAGTGTTTCCTTCCCTGGGCACGACGAGGATCATGGATTGTTTTGAAAAAACCGGGAAGAGATCGCATTTGTTCGGCGGTAAGTTTCATTCTTGGTACTCCTGACACATAGTGTTGGGGAAGTGGGGAAGCGGATAACAATGAACGACTGTTGCGCTGGAGAAGTTGCACGAAGACAAGCTTCGATGCTTGTCGCGTGTTGCTGTAGCCATTTCGAGTTCGTTGATATCCTTTGGTGTTACCGATTAATTGCCAGTTTGCGGCGTGATAGATCGTGCCAACGAAACGCGAGGGGTCGACAAAGGTTTCCATCATCAAAAGGGGAAACCCGAATCGATCTTGCCAGTCTTGTTGGATTCTTCGCCGACACAAGGAAAGAACCTTTGACGCAAGATTTTTGTAATGGCAGGTTGGCAGTATCAGAAATCGTGAATTATTTGCCACCAGATGAAGCCGATCATACTGCAGACGATGCCCCCAGCCGATCCAGCGATCACGAGCGCCGCACTTCAAAGCTGCAGCGGAAAAACTGAGGAGGCCAAGCCATTCATTGTCGCAGATGACGATATACCAGATCGTATTGCCGATTTTCGGCAAAGCGCCAAGATAATGATGCTGTTGCATCAATTCTTGGAATCTCGGTTCTTCTGAAGGTTCTACCGGACGGACGACAACCTGTGATAAGTTCAAAATGATCCTCTCGCATAAGATACAATTTCGGGGATTGTAGCAAACTTGAGAAAGGTTGTCCAGTTTTAATCGTAAGTAGTTTGAATTGTATTAAGAAGTATATTGGGTAAATTCACCCTGACTTGTAGATAAAAAGCTCAAGAAATTCTCCTATATCAAACGAACGATAACAAAAATTGGTGTTGAAGAAAAGTATGATAAATATGAATTCATCACTGAATCAATCCCTTTTTCACTCTAATACAAAAATGGAAGACTTTTTGTATAGAAACCAGCATATATATTGAAGTATGACCGGAGTGATATGAGTTCACATATCTCCTATCGATTTTGACAAAATGGTTTCTGAAAGGTAGTAATGCGCAAGAGTCATGAGTTATCCAATGTCATCAGATAAGCCCAGCAAAGAAAGCATGCGACACGAGGAGGCCGATAAAACATGACTAACCAACCCATCAGATCATCAGAATACCGCGATTGGCTGAAAGATATCAAGCAGCGGGTGCGGCAAGCGCAGGTGAAGGCGGCGGTGCAGGTGAACAGAGCGTTGCTGTCTTTTTATTGGGAGTTGGGAGCGGATATTGTAGAGCGCCAAAAATCGGCCAAATGGGGCAGCGGTTTCCTGAAACAACTGAGCGAGGATTTGATGGCGGAATTTCCAGACATGAAGGGGTTCTCAAAGCGAAATCTCGAGTGTATTCGGCAATGGTATATCTTTTACGCAGAAGGGGTTCCTGCTCTGGCCACCTATTGTGGCCAAATTGCGCAACAAGCTGTTGCGCAATTGCCGAAGCCGGACGCCATGGATAAAGAGGGAAAAGCTGGTCCCCAGTCAAGAAGGCAACAGGTTGTGGCCCTTTTGGTTCTCATCCCCTGGAGCCATAACCTGGTTATCATTTCCAAATGCAGGGATGCGGCCGAGGCGCTCTATTATGTGAAAAAGACGGTTGAGCACAACTGGAGCCGGAATGTCCTGGCCCATCAGATCGAAAGCGGCTTGTATCTGCGGGAAGGTAAGGCGGTCACCAATTTTGCCGAGACGCTGCCGGCTCCGCAATCGGATTTGGCCCAGCAGCTGATCAAGGATCCGTACAACTTCGATTTCCTGACGCTAACAGAGGATTACAACGAGCGGGAACTGGAAAAGGCGCTGACGGATCATATCACAAAATTTTTACTTGAACTGGGAGCAGGGTTTGCCTTTGTTGGGCGACAGCAGGGTTTGCAGGTGGGCGAGCGGGATTTCTTCCTTGATCTGCTTTTTTATCATACCAAGCTGCATTGTTATGTGGTGATTGAGCTGAAGACTGGTGAATTTGAGCCTGAGTATGCGGGCAAGCTGAATTTTTACTTGAAGGCAGTGGATGAGCAGCTGCGCGGGGAAAAAGATGAGCCGACAATCGGTATTCTGCTGTGTAAATCCCGCGACCGGGTGGTAGTGGAATATGCCTTGAGCGATATTTGGAAACCGATGGGTGTGTCGGAATATCAGCTGACTCGCGCCCTCCCCGACAACCTGAAAGCAAGTCTTCCATCTATTGAGCAACTAGAGGCGGAATTCGGCGAAACGGAGAGCGAGGAATGAGAATACACACCGAAGGGAGAAAAGCGGTCAGATACTCATCTCAACTGTAAAATGATCCCTAATCTCTGAAGGTCTATTTTGCCAACGTGGGTCGACCCGGGGGTCAAGTCTTCTTTTGACTCTTGTTACAACTTCAAGATATGTTACATCTTCTAATAACAAAATAATGCCCCAGATAAACCGGTGATCATCCTTGATATGCCTCTAATAAAAATCTAAAAATCACCTCACGGCATGAAATTGGTGAACGGAAGGGTTTGCAAGCCCTTGTCTAAGCAATGAAAAACAGGGCATTCAAGCAATTCGGTATCTTGCGGTGTCCGGAAAGGAATTCCGAGGAATTCCGGAGACACTATACTTAATTCCAACCAGATAATGCACCGGATAAACCCGTGATTTTCACGTTATTCCAGCGAAATTTTGAGAATAGATTATGCCAAGATACAATACGGTTTTTGAATCCAAAGAGGAAATATACGGAATCGTACCAAGGGCCGATGATTGGGTGCACTACTCGGCCTTATTAAAAGTAAAGGACGGCGGTAAATTCCCTGTCATTCTTGAAATGGAATTTGTACCACCTCATCCTTTCGCTTTTAATATGCCTGAGAAGCATCTTATAAGAGCAGCCAGTATTACAGATGCGTATGCAAAACTATCGAAATTCTTCTACAAATTTGGTATCAGTTTTAAATAAATGAGGTCGAAGGTATAACGAATGAGGTTAGATTGTGAGAGCGGAGCGAGCCCTGACCGATGACGAAGCGAAGGAAGTCGAGGCTGCGGTCAATAAGGCGATTTCCGAAATCTGGGTGTAACCGAAGAGATGGTTTGCCCTGAGGAAGCCAATAGGAAGCCAATCGGTCTTCCGGACGGAATCGAAACCGTTCGCATGGTGAACATAGTCGACTATGATTCCTGCCCATGTATCGGAGAACATGTTGACAATACTGATGCAATCGGCGAGTTCCATATATTCTCCCAAGATTTCAACAACGGAGTCCTTCGGATACGCTACAAACTCGACGAATCCGGAATAGCAAGAGCTGTTGAAGATTGTTGAAAACCAGTTAATATTTAATATGTGATTGATTGACGAGAGATAAATGGAGACTGAGGAATGACTCGCCAGAGCGCGAAAAAAATCATCATCATAGCCGGACCAAACGGAGCCGGAAAGACTACCTTTGCCAAAGAATTTCTGCCGAAAGAGGCCAACTGCCGGATGTTTGTAAATGCCGACCTCATTGCAGCCGGCTTGGCTCCTTTTGAACCGGAACAAGTTGCTTTTCAAGCCGGTCGACTGATGTAGGAGGAAATATTCAAACATGCCATGCGAGGTGTGAGCTTTGCCTTCGAAACCACATTGAGCGGTCGAGGGTATGTCAGGCTTATTCCCGGCTGGCAATTGGACAGTTACATCGTCAAGCTATTCTTTCTTCGACTTGGATCTCCGGAGTTGGCCATTGCACGAGTCCGGCAACGAGTTCGCGACGGTCATGTCCCTTCACCGATCATTCCTCACCGTTTTACGGCAGGACTGAGAAATGAAGAAGGAGTAAAATCATGAGCAATCAGTCTGTTGATGCCGGGAAAAATGGCAAAAAGCGCGACCCAGATTTGGCTGCTGCCGAAATCGCTATGAAGCGGGCCGCACAAAAAGCCCGTGAACGAGCCAGGCAGGTGTGCTCAGGAGTTGCTGTCCTGAAAGATGGTAAAATCGTTGAAGAACGGCAGGATTCTAATCAAGGTTTGTTTAAGTAAGGTTAGCCGTTAACGCAGCAGGAAGAAGCTCAATCTATCAGGTGTGCTTCGGTAATCCTGGCGGTACCGGACCAGATCAAACAGATTATTCTTAACCTGTTAAACAATGCAGCGGACGCCTTCCTCCGGGACGGCGGGGTAATCACGATAAGCACCTGGCTGGAAGAGGAAAGAATAGCGATAGCAATCAGGGACACGGGTCTGGGCATGAGCCCAGAAGAAATATCCTTGATCTTCCAGCCGTTCTACTCTACCAAACCTGCAGTCAAGGGAACCGTCCTGGGTGTGTCCGTCTGCCACGGTATCATCCAAAACCATAGGGGGAAATTCGAGTTGAAAGTCAGCCCGGGAAAGGCTCAACATTTTTTGTTTTTCTGCCGGTCAACGAAGATGACCCGGCAGAACCCACAACACCCTCTGTAGACTGGTGAGGATACTACGACAAAAATAGCAAAATAGTTCCGACCGGAAAATGAGATGCACTCGGACGGCAATTCCGCTGTGCCAGGAATAATTTAAATAGAGTGATTGAAGATATTTTCATCACGAAAATTTGCTTGTAATCGGTTACATCCGAATGACCAATACGAGGAGAGAAAATGAAAAATACGGCCTTGCCCAAAACTTACGAGGGTTACAATACAGACAAATGTTGCAGATTTTGGAAGAGATCAGGAACAAACCTGGCGGAACATCGGCGACTAGGGAGGAAATCATAGCCATGCGGATGTTTATAAGGGAGTTCAAACTGACTCCAGTCCACCAGTTACAGATTATCAGCAAGCACTAAATGGCAAGGATCGCCCATTTCTTTGTGGCGGAGGACAGTTTTCAGGATATTGGATAAAGATGTAGTTTCAATAATCCGGATCAAGCAAAATAACATCTAATTCCACTGCAAAACATCTATGAAAATTTCGAAATCCTGCTATGCAATAACAGGCCTTTCTGCAGAGACTCCATGGGCTGTAAATTCAGGTTTTGTAGTCGGAGACTATTCGACGCTGATTATAGACACCGGCTCAAACTACCTCTCAGCGCAAACCATCTTCGGCTATTCCACGGGCATTAACCAAGACAACAAGTGTCTGGTCGTAAATACCGAACCACATTTTGATCATATCGGCGGCAATAGTTTTTTCCGCGAACGCGGGATTGATATATTTGCTCATCCCGGCATTCGAAGGACTCAGGAAATATTCAATCAAAACAAAGAAGAGTTTAACCGTACAATTCAAAACTCGGTCAGACAGGCTGCAAACGAGGCCGAGGCTTTCTTTTACAATACAATATTGGCAAATCCAAATAAATCTGCGATACAAGGCGATATAATTAGTTTAGGTGGCATTGAGGCCAAAATATTCGAAACACCGGGCCATACACCATTCAATATCTCGATTTTCATTGAACCGGATTGTGTTCTCTATTGTGGTGATTGTGTCGTAAGTGAGTATTTGCCGAACCTGGAGGCCGGCGATCAACAGGACTGGATCAATTGGCTTCAAGCCATCGATACCATAGTAAGCCTGGACCCAGTTACTATTGTCCCAGGGCATGGGCGTATTATTGCCGGCAAGAGGAGTATTAAGGTTGAATTAGAGAGAATGAGGAGTATTTTAAATACCGCTATCAAAGATTCCAAAGCTCCAACGTTATAAATCTTTTACGAAGGCATGGAGACAGATTCCAATCGAGACGGGTATGCTTCTCCTACACCGAAAATTCCGGACTGATTCAATCAATAAAACAAACACTTACATGAACGGCAATGAATCGTAAATAACAATCGCCCTTCTCGTGGTAACAATCTGGGGAGCAAACTTCACGGTAATCCGACTTGGTCTTGACGGAATTCCCCCCATGCTTCCAGTATCACTTCGTTTTCTCCTGGCTGCATTTCCAGCTGTTTTTTCGTGAAAATGCCGGCGGTGAGCTTCCGTTACTTGTTGGCTTACGGAATGTCCGTGGGGGTTGGACAGTTGGGTTGTCTTTTTTACGCGAGGTGTCGGCTAACCCCACAATTGGATGCAAAACTTGAGCGGGCGCATGCAAAGTCCATATTAGAACTCCCCGATAATCTTGCCTGTTACTGAAGACTCATATCCCGGCAATGTTGTCAGGTCTTGCCGTAGCGCTTTTGTTTGCAGTACGTCCAGCAGTATTTTTACTGCGGGAAGATCAAGAAATTCCCGTCTGATGATAAGATCGCAACGAACAAATTGTATGGGGACGAAATCCAACTGATATGATGCGGCAACTGCACGCAAACCCAGAGCTGCGTCGGCCAGTCCGAAAGCAACCATCTGTGCCCCCTCAATATGACTTGATACTGTCTTGTCATACCCCTTTATTCTCTCTGCCGGGATGTCGAGCTTGTTCAACTGATCGTCCAAGAGAACCCGAATGGCCGCGCCGGGGCTGCGATTGACAAAACGGACTCCAGGGTTGATCAGATCGACCACGGAGGTTATGCCATGAGGATTGCCGGGAGCCAGCATCAGTCCTTCTTCGAAGAGCGAAAAACCCACTACCAGGGCGTTCGAGTTCTTCAAAACTGTTTTCGCAAACTCCAGATTCGATTCCGATTGTCCCTTGTTGTGAAGATGCGCTGCGGCGAGATGCGCATGTCCTGTCTGCAATCCTTTCAGGGCTTTGGAGCTCGATGCAAACCTGCACAGGAGTTCTGCTCCCTTGCCGTAGCGGGCGACGTGGGCATTGAGAATGGAAAAAGCGGGGTCACAGCCAAGAAGGAGGATTCTTCCCTCTAATTGTTCCTCATCCTGCAGCATGCGAATGTTACCGCCTGCCTTTTCCAGTATACCGTCGGCAGAATGAAATCCTTCGTTTAACAGCCATCTGCCGTCCTGGGGATACGCAATAAGGTTATTGTTTATGCGAACGACTGAGAGTCTGGTTCCAGGATTGTCAACATTCTCCGCAAGGGTGATGGAATGTTCTCTCGCGCGGTCTTCCATCTGAAAAAGATCTTCAACTGCACATGCCAGTTCCCTGGCCAGGCGAAGCGCCACCGCCGTGTTCGGCACATAGCGGCCGGACTCCATATCGTAAACTGCCTGCCTGCCGATTCCAACTCGTTCGGCCAAATCCTTTTGCGAGAATCCTTTGGCGATACGAATCGCTTTGACGTTGCAGGAGACGCTGTCTTTTGTGTTGTTCATAGCCAGACCTGTTGTGTCAGAGTGCCTCTGAGGGTATCTCCCTACATTTCCGACAAAGAAAACACATTTTTGTTGCATTCGTACAATTTATGACGTTTATAAACATACAACATTTCCGCCGTCTGCGCTTTGTAAGTACAATACTCGCTATTAAAATTATAATTATCCCTGTAAAAACATATCATTGTTGGCATGAAAATTCATATATGATAATTATGGCACTTATTTTGCTATAATGACAAGGCGAGACGTCTTTAATTGTCATTGTGATGTTTGGATACGACTGTTTTTATCCTCCAACCTTGGGAGTAGACATTATGAAGCTATTATGGAAATTGGCTACCACGGCCCATGGAGGGAAAAAGATTCTAAGCCTCCTGATGCTTTGCTTTCTGCTCCCGGCAACCGCGTCGGCCCAGGCTGAGAAAATAACCATCGCCGCCGCCGCAGATCTTAAATTCGCCATGGATGAAATCGTTGCCGAATTCAAGAAGGACAGCCCAACTCATGAAATAGAAGTAATATACGGTTCTTCCGGCAAATTTCATACACAAATCCAGCAGGGCGCACCTTACGACCTCTATTTTTCCGCCGACATTGCCTTCCCCCGGAAACTCGCAGAGAATGGTTTCGCGGCCTCAGATGTCATACCCTACGCCTTCGGCAGGATTGTCTTATGGAGCGGAAGTCTTGACGCCACGAAGATGACCATGGAGAGCCTCACCGATTCGGCAATCATCCGGATTGCCATCGCCAATCCCAGGCATGCTCCGTATGGCAAGAGAGCCGAAGAGGCATTACGCTCGGCAAAACTGTGGGATAAGGTGGAAGCGAAGCTGGTCTATGGGGAGAATATTGCGCATACTGCTCAATTCGTCCAAACCGGCAACGCCCAGGTCGGCATCATCGCCCTGTCGCTGGCGGTTAATCCCGAACTGGCGAACAAGGGCGGCTACCGGCTGATCCCGGACAATCTCCATGAACCGCTGGAGCAGGGCTATATCATCACCAAACGTGCCGCGGGCAACGGCCTGGCCAAACGCTTTGCCGACTATATGGGAAGCAAGTTCGCTTTCGCGGTGATGACCAAATACGGCTTTGTCCTCCACGACGAATCGACGAAAACTTTTCAACACGCCAATTGATTGAGGACAAGCCATGCTTTTATCCGACAGCGACCTGCAAGCCATTTGGTTGACGCTTCGCCTGGCGGGCATCGTAACCCTGATTCTCCTGGTACTGGGAACGCCGATTGCCTGGTGGCTGGCGCGGACCCGCACCCGGTGGAAAGGAGTGATCGGGGCCGTGGTCGCCCTGCCGCTGGTGCTGCCTCCTTCGGTCCTCGGCTTTTACCTCCTGCTCGCCATGGGGCCGAACGGTCCGGTCGGTCATCTGACCGAGATGCTCGGCATCGGCCCCTTGCCCTTCACCTTCACGGGGTTGGTGATCGCCTCGGTGTTTTACTCCCTGCCCTTCATGGTGCAGCCGCTGCAGAACGCCTTTGAGGCGATCGGGGACCGGCCTCTGGAAGTGGCTGCGACCTTGCGTGCTTCCCAGCTTGACACTTTCTTTACCGTGGCGGTACCCTTGGCGCTGCCCGGTTTTCTCACCGCCTCGATCCTCACTTTCGCGCATACGGTGGGCGAGTTCGGTGTAGTGCTGATGATCGGCGGCAACATACCGGGTGTGACCCGGGTTGTCTCGGTGCAGATTTACGACCACGTGGAAGCGCTGGAGTACAGTCAGGCCCATCAGCTGTCGGCCATCATGCTGGTCTTTTCCTTCCTGGTGCTGTTAACGCTGTATGCCTGGCGGCCGAATTGCAAAAAAGGAGCCTGAGATGAGCAAGATTCAAGCAAGGTTTCGCCTCGATTGGCCGGGGTTTACCCTCGATGTCGATCTGCAGCTGCCTGCAACCGGGATAACCGCCCTGTTCGGTCATTCCGGATCCGGCAAGACCACGCTGCTGCGCTGCATGGCGGGACTGGAAAGAGCGCCGCAGGGTCGGCTGACCATCAATGGCGATGTCTGGCAGGACGACCGCCATTGGCTCCCTACTTATAAGAGGCCACTGGGCTATGTTTTTCAGGAGGCCAGCCTCTTTGCCCATCTCTCGGTGATGGATAATCTTCGCTATGGCATGAAACGGGTGAAGGACGCTCGGCGGGTGAGCCTGGAACAGGCTATAGAACTTCTGGGGATCGGTCATCTGCTCGACCGGAAACCCGACCTGCTCTCCGGCGGAGAACGTCAGCGGGTCGCCATTGCCCGCGCCCTGGCGGTCAGTCCTCGCCTGCTCCTCATGGATGAGCCGCTGGCCGCCCTTGATTTGAAACGCAAAAGGGAAATCCTGCCTTATCTTGAGCGCCTGCATGACGAACTGGAAATACCGGTCATCTATGTCAGTCATTCACCCGATGAAGTCGCACGGCTCGCTGACTATATCGTTGTCATGGAGGGCGGACGCGCTCTGGGGCAAGGGCCGCTGGTGGAAATTCTTGCCGGAACCGAGCTGCCGATCCGGATAGGAGATGAAGCCTTCGCCATTGTTGAAGCGGTGATCGGTGCAGTGGATAACGAATGGCATCTGGCAAGGCTGGACTTTCCCGGAGGTCAGCTGTGGTTTCGTGATCCAGGCCTGGTTGTCGGTCACAAGGTACGAATCCGTGTCCTTGCACGAGATGTCAGCCTGACAAGGCAACCGCCCCAACAGAGCAGTATTCAGAATGTGCTGCACGGCAAGGTTGATGCTATAGGTGGAGACGAGCACCCCGGCCTGGCAATCGTGCGGATTCTGATTGGTACTTCCAGGTTTCTTGCACGATTGACCAGACGCGCGGTCGCGGATCTCAACCTGGAACCTGAGCAGAATATCTGGATACAGGTCAAATCCGTAGCCTTGATGGAGTGACAGGTAGAGCTCACAACCATCAGGCCGCTAACACCACTTCAATGCTTTCCTTGGGAAGCTCCATGTCAGAGGTGCAGGTGGTATGTTTTTTGCTTCAATGGCCTTACCACGAAAGGAACCAATCGTAATATTTTAAGGCCGGGCTCCGGTCGGTCCGGCAAGATGCGGCATTTGGAGAGAATTCATGCAGCTTGTTATGGCGATTTTTTTCTTCGTTCTCGTTTTCTATTTATTTCTGCAGTTCACGCGGCAGGAGGATGTGCAGGAAGAATATGAAGAGGCTATCCTCGATGTCGAAGGACGTCTGGAATGGGCGCAGACCCGGCGATCACATCCCTTCGGCATGCAGGCGCAACTCCAGGTGTCTCGGGAACTTCTGCACCGGGCCAAGGGGCTCTGGGCGGAAAACCGATGGCAGCAGGCCCACCGCGTTGCGCTGAAATCTCAGGAGGCCATGAACAGAGCCCAGCGCCTCTACATTTCGTCACTCCAGACCGACCACAGGTAAATACCTTTCCTCTCCGGCAAGAAAAATCCGGCCCACCCGGACAGCCACTACAACATTCTACAGTTTGACATGGCATTTTATGGGGCCGGCGTGCGAATTACGTTCTCCTGCCGGGCAGATACTTCAGACCGACCGATAACAGCAGATAGACCGTAGCGGCGATAGCAATGATCACCGGGCCGCTGGGCAGATCGAGCTGATAGCTGACACCGAGGCCGGACAGAATAAAGATCGCACAGAGCAGAACGGAGAGCAGCATCATCTGCCGGATGCTCGTGGCGAAGTTACCGGCAATGGCGGCGGGCAGGGTCAGGAGGGCAATCACCATTACAATACCGACGATACGCACCAGCAAAACTATGGTCAGGGCCGTCAGGCAGAGCAGCACCAGATACAGCCAGTGGGTGCGAATACCGCGCAAGCCGGCGAATTCATCATCAAAGCAGATAGCCAGAAATTTGTTATAGAAAATTCCGACAATACAGACAACGAGCACATCCAGGAGGAGAACGAAAAAGATATCGTTGCGTGTAACAAGCAGGATATTGCCGAAGAGATAGCTCATCGGATCGGTATAGCCGGGCGTCTTCGCAAGAAAGAGCAGACCAATGGCCATGCCGGCGGACCAAAGGGCACCGATTACGCTGTCTTCCCGCTGTTTGGCAAAAAAACTGACCAGCGCCAGAACCACCGCCGACAGCAGCGCCACGAGAATCGCGCCATGCAGCGGGCCGAACCAGGTAATGCCCACGGCTTTCTGGAGATAAAGGCCCAGCCCCACGCCGCCGAGCATGCAATGGGCGATGGCCCCGGCGATATAACTGATCCGGCGAACCACCACGTAAGTGCCGATAATACCAAAAGGAATAGCGGCAAGCAGACCGGTGATCACCGCATAGCGAAAAAACGGCAGGTTCGGATCGCTGAGTGCTGCGAAAAACTCAACCACGGGTATGCCCTCCATTGCTGCAGCTATGATCGTGACGGATCATCTGCAGGTCGCCGCCATACATATCCCGGATGAGCCTGCCGGTCATCTCGCTGGTCGGATGGATGATCACTTCCCGATTGACACAGGCAATCCTGGTGAAAAAAGAGGATGCAAAACCAACATCATGAGTGACCATCAAGATCGTCATCCGTCTATTCAGCTCTCTCAGCAGATCGAAAAAATGGGTTTCCGATTCCCGATCGATGTTGGCCGTGGGTTCGTCCAATATCAGTATCTCTCCGCCGGACGCGAGAGCCCTGGCAATCAGCACCCTTTGCCTCTGGCCACCGGAAAGTGCCGAGAAAGAGCGATTCACCATATCGGCCAGACCGACTTCGTTCAGGGCCGCCAGGGTTTTCTCCTTATCTCTTTTGCTATACCTGCCGGTAAAGGAGCTTCCCAACCGGCCCATGCAGACGACTTCCTGTACCGAAATCGGGAATTGTCTGTCATACTGGGCATACTGGGGCACATAGCCGATAAGCTGATGAGCTTCATCCGGACGTTTTCCATAGATGCTGATCGTGCCGCTATCCGGCTTGAGAAGACCGATGATCAGCTTGATCAGGGTGGTTTTGCCTCCACCATTCGGACCGACTATACAGACAGAATCGTAAGGCCGGATGGTCAGATTGACGTCTTTGAGAATTTGCCGCTCATCATAGTGGAAAAATACTTCCCGGATCTCTATGGCTGCGCTTGCTTCGCTTTTCCCGGTCATAACGATCCTGCTATTTTTTTGCCAGCGCCGATGATATCCTGGCCGCTATGGTTTCAAGATTTTCGGCTACATCCTCGGCCAGGGGGTCAAGCGGCACCACGTCGCCACCGATGGCGGTGGCCACCGCCTGACCGCTGTGAGGATCGAACTGCGGTTGCACGAAAATCACCTTTACCCGGTCCGCTTTGGCCTCGGCGATGAGGCCCGAGAGCTGTTTCGGAGTTGGCGTTTTCCCTTCTACTTCAACCGCCTCCTGCTGCAGGCCATATCTCTTGGCAAAATAGCCAAAGGAAGGATGAAAGACAAAGAATGTTGCCCCTGCGTATGGCTGCAGCTGTGCGGCGATCTTCCGATCCAGCTCATCCAACTCCCGGCTCAACTGGTCGAGGTTTGCGGCGTAGGCGCTGCTGTGCTGAGGATCTGCGGCAATCAATGTCCTGGCCATATCCGCAGCAATGATTTTCAGGTTGACGGGCGACAGCCAGACATGGGGATCAAGCGCCGCGTGATCGTTATCATGGCCATCGCCATGATGCCTCCCCTCCCCGTCATGGTCACGCTCCGCCATTGCCATTTTTTCAATACCGGCGACGGAATCGACAATCTTCAGGTTTGCGGAACTTTGCCTGATTTTGGCAATGACCTGCTCTTCAAACTCCAGGCCGATAGTAAAATAAAGCCGAGAACGGGTAAGTGCCTCCACCAGTTTCGGGGTCGGCTCGAAGGTATGCGGATCCTGACCTTTCCGGACCAGAACGCCGGTGGTAATATGTTCACCACCAATTCTGTCGCTGAGCCATTTCTGGGGCGGAATGGAGACAAAGACTTCGACGGCAGCCTGAGCCTGTTGTGCACCAAGGATCAGCGCCCCGCAGAGTGCAAAGAAAAGAACTGTATTCCTGAACACCTTACTCGATGTTGATGTAATCATATCGTCTCCGGATGTTAAAAAAATGTGCCGAGCTCAATGCAAATCGTCACATGCCTCTGTCTGGCAGACAAAATGCACCGCATTGCATTCCCGGCATTTCTCCAGGGAGTGCAGGGTAAAAAACTGCTGCATATGTGTCTGCTGATCGTGGGTCAACACTCCCGTACCGCTGCATAGCGGGCATTTGCCTGCCAGGGCCGTCTGGATGGCTTTTCTGATGAAATCAGATTTATTCGGAATCTTATCAAGATCATCCGCCAGCTTTTCGTCCGCTTTAAAGGTGATAACCCGCTCTATTTTTTTCATGTTTGTCTCCACTGACTGTATGTTCCCGTTTGAGTAATACTCAGTAATACGCAATCCCGCGAAGGTCAACTCCGGAAACCCTGCACTCTTTTAATTTTTTGAAAAAATGGGGGATATGCAGAAGACGTTTCTGTAGTCTTTTTAAAGTCTCCAGACGATCTGGTTAACCTTTCAGAAATATTTGACAATCCTTTGGAAATTTCAACTTGCAAGCATTGTAAAAAAGCAGAAAGTATTCAGCAGGCTTAGGAAAATGGACGAAAGCATCAAAAGCTAATATTCTGCAACAATCAGAACCAGGTTTTGCATGGTGAAAAGCTTGCGACAATAGGTAAATTGTCAGCCTCTATTGCTCATGAATTCAACAACCCCCCTGCAGGGCCTTATGCCCATACTCCAGGTTTTAAGAAATGGAAAAAATTGGAAGAAGATGAGATGGTTATGCTGGAGTTGGCCATCAGTGGAAGTCGTCGGATGAAAAATTTAATTCTTAGTCTTCAGGATTTTAATCGGACGTCAATGGGAAAGCCTTTATGGATGTGCATGCTTCCATCGATGCCCTGCTGTTGCTGTGTAAGAGCGATTTCAAGCGCAAAGGGATTTCCGCAGTATTGAATTATGCCGAGAGGTTGCCGCAGATCCTGGCGATTTCAGATCAGATCAAACAAGTCATTCTTAACCTGTTGAACAATGTAGCGGATGTATGCCAAGAACACGGTCGGGTAATCACGATAAGCACCTGGCAGGAAGAGAAGCTCTTTCTTCCTGGTTAAGAACTTCCTTCGTTATTATGTCAGTTATCATTCAGGGCACGGCGGAAACCGCCGTGTGCCTGCGTGCTGTGAAACACCTCTTCTTCCGCCAGCAGTATGTCTCTGCCCGGCGTGGGCTCATACGCCGGTTCGGCCATAGCCCCGCTCCGTTTTTTGACCGTTGCCGGGTTTGATGACGCGGGTCAAGGCAAAACCGGCCAGGACAGCCCCGCCGATAACGAGAGCCGGATGCTGGCGGGCGAACAGCTGGACCTGATGGGATAGGTCATCCATTTTGTAGTTGCGGAAGGCGGCTGTCCAGCGCCGCATGGTATCGACGTAGGTATCGGAAGTGAGGGTTTTCTCCTGCAGCATTTCCGTCTTCTTCTGCTGATGCGGGTGTTCGGCGCAAAGGCTAGGATTTGTGGCGCAGGCCCCGGTGTTGAGATCGCGATATGCGGTTCCGACTTCTTCGAGATCATTCAAGGCTTGGGCTTGAACATATGCCTGTTCAACAAGTCCCTGACTCAACGGGTCGGTCTCGATCCGACCGGCGGTTGTTTTTTTCTCTTCTCTTTTCATTTTTGTATACCCCGATATAAAATGGTTTATGATATCCTTCGACACCTTGTAGATGGCAGGCAAAGTTGAGCACGGACAAGTAGTGCTATTTCTCTCTTTTCATTAACCATGCCAGAAACCCGAGAATTTCCTATTGCTCCGCAAGAGGATGAAATCAGACTGAAATCGGGAAAATTGATGTTCCAAGTACCGTGGATGATCTTTCTCCGCTGCTTCTGACCGACAGTTATCCTATCGGCCCGGACGGCTATCCTGAAAAGAGAGACTGATGTATCTCACCGAATTCGAACCGTCTTGAGCCGCTCATAAGTTGAGCTACAGGAGTTCACCTTGGTAGAGCAGCTAAACCACCTATAGGCCTGGCGTTTCGGGCAACATGCTTTGGCCGTCTTTAAAAAGAACAGAGCGAACAAGAAGCTTTGAAAATCTATTGTTGGGAATCTTTGCCACAGGCGTTATATTAGCTGTAAAAGGCAACTACCAAGGAGTAGTGCAATGGCGACCCTAAACATCTCGATGCCATATGAAATGCGAGCCTTTATAGAAGCCCGTTTCAGCATGGGAGAATATCAAGGCGCAAGTGATTACCTGCGTGATCTCATCAGGCATGCCCGCGAAGAAACGGAGCGGCTTTTGGTTGAGGGCGTGGATAGCGGAACGGCACGGTCACTTGATATGGCCGAATTGAGGAGAAGGGCTCAAACCTTGCCCAAACAAGGGTAAACGTTCTAAATGACAATTCTAATAACGCCAGCGGCGGAGAATGATCTCGTCAACATCTGGCCCTATCTCGCGCGGGAGAATTCAGACGTCGCCGACCGCGTTTATCAGGCCGCTGAAGACACCTTTCAAGCTCTTTCCGCCACACCGCGCATAGGCTCTTTGTACCGATGCAAACGATCCCGACTTGAAGGGTTGCGCTTTTTCCCTGTCGGCAAGTTTAAAAACTATGTCGTTTATTATCGGGAACACCCCAAAGGCATAGAAATTATCCGCATCCTCCACGCTCACATGGACAAACAAAGACGACGAGAGCCAAAAGAGTGAGCCATAGCCATCTATCAATCTATATTGGACAAATCGAAAAGTTCAATCGCTTGTAGATACCGATCGACAAAAAATTATCTAAGGGGGGAAAAATGAAACCTAAGCAAGAAAGAGATGTAGAGAAGGGATATCCGAAGGCCGACTTCGTGGCAAAGCTGCGACGTCTGGCGGACGCTATAGAGAACGGGGATCGCTTCGAGATACGGATTGCCGGCGAGCGCGTTTATGTACCTGTCAGGGCTAAGTTTACTATCGAACATGAACGCTCTGGTGGTGAAGAGGAAATAGAGTTTCAGATTAAGTGGGAAAGCGAAAAGACATCGACTGATATTTCTTGAGCAATCGCCTTTGGCTCAATCGGGTGAAAAGCTGCCCGATTTGAAGCCAGACATGCGGCCGAAGAGTAAAACATGCCGAGAGATTCTCTTAAGTACATAATATCAATCTATAAAGAAAGAACCGGTGTTTTATGCGTATTGGTCTCGTTTATTGTTTTATTAATTGATTACATCACAGGAAAGCATATAGAATTCCCAATAGCTTATGCTTTACCGGTTGGAATGGCAGCATTCCGGAATAAAAAAACTGAGGCCTATGTAATGGCCATATTGTTGCCGTTGGTGAGGATAGGATTCCATTTCCTATGGCAGCAGACGCAATCGCTTCCCGAGGATATACTCAATGCCACGATAACCGGATTGGCCTTAATGTTTTATGCATATGCGATTGACCGAATAGCATGGCAAAAAAGAGAGTTGGAAAAAGAAGTAAAAATTTTAGAAGGTTTTTTATCAATATGTGCCTCTTGCAAGAGAATTAAAAATGAAAAAGGCGAGTATGAGGAGATAGAAAAATATGTCTCTGAGCGCTCGAAAGCCACTTTCAGCCATGGAATATGTCCAGAGTGCGCAAGGAAATTGTATCCTGAAGTTTTCAGCGATCGGAAAGTATAATCGCTAACCGAATGCACCTAACATTTTATCTTTTACGACATACTTTGTTTATGTGCGGTGTATGGTAGCAGCACATTGAAATGTTTCTCGAGCCAATGCCTTCGACTGCGAGTACATCGTTGACTCCGGTTTCGAGTGGCTTATCACGATGGAGAAGTGACATGATGAAGCAAGCAAAGAACACGATTTGCCTTTGGTACGATGGCGACGCCGAGGAGGCTGCGCGTTTTTACGCCAAGACCTTCCCCGATTCATCCGTTGGCGCGGTACTCCGCGCACCGGGGGATTTTCCGTCCGGGAAGCAAGGAGATGTGTTGACGGTCGAGTTTGCCGTGATGGGAATTCCCTGCCTCGGGCTCAATGGCGGACCTGCCTTCAAGCACAGCGAAGCATTCTCGTTTCAGGTCGCAACCACTGATCAGGCCGAAACGGATCGTTATTGGAACGCGATCGTCAGCAACGGCGGCGAAGAGAGCGCCTGCGGCTGGTGCAGGGACAAATGGGGCCTGTCCTGGCAGATTACGCCGCTTGCTTTGACAAAAGCGATAACCGATCCCGATCGCGCTGCCGCCAAGCGCGCATTCGATGCGATGATGCAGATGAAAAGGATAGACATCGCTGCAATCGAGGCGGCGCACCGCGGTTGATTTTTCCACCTCCAATTTCATTTTCAGATCAGCGAAACGGCGGAGCGTACTGTAAACCTCCCTTGTTCCAGAGGTTGTTGAGCCCTCTTTCGACCTTCATATCCGACTGCGGGCCAAAATTTCGGTCGAAAACTTCGCCGTAATTACCCACCTGATGGATGACCTGGTAGGCCCAGTCATCTTTTAAACCAAGTCCTTTCCCGCCGGGGCCTTCGAGGCCGCAAAGCCTCCTCACGTCGAGCCTGCTGCTGATTTTCAGCTTTTCTATGTGCTGAGAACTCACGCCGATCTCCTCGCCGTTGACCATTGCATAGAGAGACCACTTAACAATATTATACCAGACATCGTCACCTTGGCGTACCACCGGTCCGAGAGGTTCCTTGGAGATAACATCGGGAAGAACCACCGCACTGTGCGGGTCTGCAAGCCCGAGTCTCAGGCCATACAGCCGCGACTGCTGCATGGAAAGTACATCGCAGGAATCCGTTTCAAAGCCTTTGACCGCCAGATCAAGGGTCGCGTAAGGAACAATTTGATATTCAATCTGGTTGCTTTCCAAGTAATCGACGAGATTCTGTTCGGAAGGGGAATTGACAGGGCTGCAGACCCGGGCCTTTTTCAGATCGAGTGCACGCAACGCCTCGAGTTTTCTGGCCACAAGAAAGCCTTGGCCGTCATAATAGCTGATCCCGGCAAAATGGATGGCAAGAGCGGAATCACGGGTAAAGGTCCAGGTCGAGTGCCGGGAGAGCAGATCGACCTCTTCCGACAACAGGGCAGTGAATGCCTCGTTTTCGGCAAGCGGCACATACTCCACCTTGCCTGCATCGCCAAGAACCGCCGCAGCGACGGCCCGGCAGATATCCACATCAAGGCCTGTCCAACTTCCTTCGGCATCAACGCTTGCAAAACCAGGGGTGACGGTCGAGACGCCGCAAATAAGATGGCCGCGCTTCTCAACCTCCTCCTTGGTATAGGCAAAGGCCGAGCCGGTAAAAAAGATCCCGGCGAGCAGCCAGACGAGCCATTTCATTTTTTTCATAGTGTAGATTCCTTTATTTCCATTTCCCTCGGGGATAATAGCTGCTACATTGCACTCCGGTCAATGGTGAACAGCACTCCTGACAAAAATAACATTACTCCCCAAACTCATTCCGGTCCGCTTACTTTGCAACGAAAACAATCCAGAACGGCACGATTCGTCGCCGTCGAGACACTCTGTCATCTCTACCGGCAGCGCCTGCCGGTCAAACCCCTTCTCGACCGGGCCGTCCAGGGCTATGGTTTGCCCGGCAACGAGCGGAACCTCACCATGCAACTGGTGTATGGCGTCCTTCGCAACCGCCAGTACCTGGACAGAATTCTCCGGCTTCTCTCTAAAACCCCCTTACGGAAAATCGACCCGATCATCCACCAGGCGATTGCGGTGGGACTCTACCAGTTGTTTTTTCTTGAACGGATCCCGCCATCGGCCGCGGTCAATGAAATGGTCGAATGCTGTAAAACAGCAGGCGTGCCAAAAAGACTTGAAGGGTTCGTCAACGGCATCCTCCGTCAGTCGATTCGGCAAAAAACGGTGCTTGCCGAACAGGCACAGCGGGACGAAACGGGCGCAGAGATTGTCAATCATCCGGAATGGCTTGTCGCCAGATGGAAAAAACATTTCGGGGCAGAAGAAACTCTTCGGATCTGTCGGGCCAATAACCGGGAACCTCTCCTGACAGTACGAATCAATACCGTCAAAATTTCCAGGGACGATTTCAGGCAGCTCCTCGAACCGCATGAAATCGTATCCCATGTGGGGAATTACAGCGAGGATGCCGTTTTACTCCCCGAATTTCAAGGGTCCATCACCGCCATTCCCGGTTATGCCGAAGGGTTTTTCCAGGTGCAGGATGAGGCTGCCCAGCTCGCCACCTGCCTGCTTGGCCCTTTTCGTCCGGGATCTACGTATCTCGACGGTTGTGCCGGTCTTGGCGGCAAGACTTCGCACCTGCTCCAGTTTGCCGCGCGGCATGGATTCAAGGTGCATGCGGTGGAGCCGGAACCGCACCGGCTGGGAAAACTGCAGGAAAATCTCGCCCGCCTTTTTCCTGGAGATGTTCCGGTCATTCACGAAATGAATCTGCAGCAGCTTCCTCGCCGGGATCTTCCGCTCTTTGACGGCATCCTCATCGACGCACCTTGTTCCGGCACCGGGGTCACCGGCAGACATCCCGATATCCGCTGGAACAGGCGCCCGGAAGATATAGCCCGCTACCGGCAGGAACAGCTGGCCCTGCTCGAGCACGCGGCAGATCTCCTTGCCCCCGGCGGGGTGCTGGTCTACGCCACCTGTTCGCTCGAGCCGGAAGAAAATCAGGGCGTGGTGCAGGAATTTCTTTTCGACCATAAAGCCTTTTCCCTTACCGACTGCTCCGGGCAGCTGCCGGAGCCGGCCCGTCGATTTGTTGTCGACGGTTGTTTTGCGCCCCGCCCCGAGGCGGACATCGATGGGTTCTATGCCGCGAGAATGCAGCTTAAATAGATTCTTTCAGCTTTGGCCTATTCACATCGCGACTAAGAGATTTTCCAGGTTTTTCTTTGCCATCACCCCAGGTCTGTTGTACATTCTCCTCATTCTTGAACAGAACCGTAATCTACCCTGAAATCAGAGGGTTTTCCCTTCTCCCCGCGCGGGAGCTACTTAACCAAGGACAGAGACAATGGCAGAAATAAAGAGCACGATGGACATGGTACTGGAACGCGCCGCCAGAATGGCCGCTTCGGCTCCCGTGGAGTCCGACAGTGAGGTTCTGACAAAAACAGGAATGCGTCTGGCCGCCGACTATCTCAATCGCAAGGAAATCGATCTTCCCAAGGAGCTTGCCGGCCAGCCGGCCAAGGATCAGGCGGAAGTGCGAAAGGGCATGGCCCAGACCCTGCTCCGCAACATCGTCCTGCCGCGCAGCCCCGAACTTCAGGCTTCCGGAGAATTGGCGGTACAGGGCGTTCTCGCACTTGCCGGTAAAAGCAAAGAAATCGGCACGGTCTGCCGCGAACTGGAACAGATACTCAAGCAATACGGGCAGCACAAGGAACAGATGACCCAGCAGCTTGAAGATGCGATCAGAGCCCAGCTCGAACAACAGGGGGCAGCCAGGGGACAGGGCGGCCAGGCAGCTAAAGTCAATCCGGCGATGCATCCGCAGTACCGTGAGGAACTCGGACGCATGATGACCGGCCTGAACAATCAATACAACGATGCCTTAGACCAGCGCAAGGACATGATCCTCCAGTTGCTGTCTTCGGCCGGCCGCTGATTCCCGACCGTTAACATTCAATCTTGTCTATTGCGTGACGTATGGAGTATTCCCAGCGGATTGCCCGGGTCCAGGCCCACCTGCGGAGAAAGAAAATCGATGCGTTTCTGGTCAGTCAGCCGGAAAACCGCCGCTACCTCAGCGGTTTTCGTGGCGGCGACCACGGTATTGCCGAAACTTCAGGGGTATTGCTTGTCCCGGCTCGGGGATCGGTTCGACTGCTCACCGATTTCCGCTACAAGCTCCAGGCGGAACTGGAGGTGCCATGGGCGGAGGTGATTGTCTATCCCAAAGGGCTTCTCTTTCTGCTCGGTGAATTGCTGTCCGATTTGAGTGTCGCCAATGTAGCCTTCGAAAGCCACTACACCCTCCACTCCTTTGCCGAAAAGATGACTGCAAAGCTCGGCAAAAAAGGGATCTCAACCCTGCCGACGGAGAATATCGTGGAAACGATGCGGCAGATCAAGGACGAAGAGGAGATCGAGCTGATCCGCCGGTCCGTACGATTGAACGAGGAGGTTTTTCTCGAAATTTATGGCTCCCTTGCCGATTACCAATCGGAAATCGATATTGCCCTTGCCATTGAAGCAGCCATGCGCAGGCGGGGGGCGGAAGGAGCAAGTTTTTCGACCATCGTCGCCAGTGGTGACAACGGCGCCCTGCCGCATGCGGTTCCGTGCCCGCTGCCGATCACCAGGGATGGTTCGTTGACCATCGACATGGGACTCGTGCTCGACGGCTACTGTTCGGACATGACCCGCAATTGTGTTCCGGGCAAAGCGACCGACCGCTATCTCGAACTGCACCGGCTGGTGCGCAAAGCTCAACAGGCAGGCATGGCCGCAGTTCGGGCCGGTATACGGGGGTGCGATGCCGACCGCGCGGCCCGGACGATCATTGCCGAGGCCGGCTACGGAGAATACTTCGGCCACTCGCTTGGCCACGGGGTGGGACTTGCCGTCCACGAGGAACCGCGACTGTCGATCCGCAACAAAAAACAGCTCAAGGCCGGCATGGTAGTCACCGTCGAACCCGGCATCTATATCCCGGGCTGGGGCGGCATCCGGCTCGAAAACATGGTCGTCGTCCGTGAGGACGGCTGCGAAAACCTCAACAGCGACACCACCTGGCTCGATATATGAAAGCACCGAAATATTTTGTTCTCGATACCAACGTCCTGCTCCACAACCCCGAGTCGATCAACTCTTTCGGTGACAACTATGTCGTGCTGCCGATGACTGTGATTGAAGAACTTGACAATTTCAAACGCATCAACGACGAACTCGGGCGCAGCGCCCGTCAGGTCATTCGCCAGCTCGATCGCCTCCGCTCCCAGGGCACGTTAAAGGACGGGGTAACGCTTGGCAACGGCGGCGTCCTGAAAATTTCTCTCGAGGAAAAGAGCCTGCAGGGAATTTATCTCGATATGTCGGTCCCCGACAACCGCATCCTCGCCGTAGCGACCAACCTTGCCGCCCAGAGCAAAAAAGTAATCTTCGTCTCGAAAGATATCAGCGCCAGATTGAAGGCCGACGCACTGGGCATCGAAGTGATGGACTTCGAACAGCAGAAATGCGATTTCGACAGCCTGTACAACGGCTGGCGGGATCTCCAGGTGGCCGGTGAAGTTATCGACACTTTCTACAAAGACAAATCCCTGACGATTGCCGGAAGCGATTTTTATGCCAACGAGTTCGTCATCCTGAAAGACCAGGCCAATCCAAAACACACAGGATTTGCCAGAGCAATCAACCGAGACACCCTCACCCATCTTGAGTCGACCTATGAAAGTGCCTGGGAACTCCATGCCCGTTCCAAGGAACAGCGAATGGCACTGGAGTTGCTGCTCGATCCGAAAATCAATCTGATCACCCTGATGGGCAGGGCCGGAACCGGCAAGACACTGCTTGCACTCGCTGCCGGACTGCACTGCGTATTACGCCTGGAAACCTACGACAAGCTGCTGGTGTCAAGACCGATTATCCCAATGGGCAGGGATATCGGCTACCTGCCAGGGACAAAGGACGACAAGCTGAGCCTGTGGATGCAGCCGATCTTCGACAATCTCAGCTACCTCATGCGACTCGACCATAAATTCGAAGACGGCACAGTCCAGAATAAAATCAGCCAGCTGATAAAAAACCAGCAGATCGAACTGGAAGCGCTCACCTATATCCGGGGCCGGTCGATTCCCGATCAGTTTGTCATCATCGACGAAGCGCAGAACCTCACGCCCCATGAAGTGAAAACCATTGTCTCGAGGGCCGGCGAGAACACCAAGATGGTCATCACCGGCGACCCCAACCAGATCGACAACCCCTACCTCGACGCATCGTCCAACGGTCTGGCTTATGCCGTCGAAAAGCTGAAAGGTCAACCGCTCTACGGCCACGTCACCCTCAGCAAAAGTGAACGAAGCCCTCTCTCGGCCGTTGCCGCCGATTTTCTTTAACAGGTCAAAGGTCAAAAAATGCGACAGATTGTCATCGACGAACTCTCACCGATGGAACGCGACAACATCGACTCCTACTTGAAAAGAACGATCAAACAGGGACCGATGATCGGCATCTACTGGATTGAACTGCCTCCGGACCTTCTCGCCGAAGCCCAGCAGGGTCACGAGGAGCACGGCCCGTTCTATCTTGCGGTGGAATTGACCGGCAGTGCAGTAAAATTTGAACTGCTGGTGCGCAGCCAGTCCAACCTGCACTGCACGTGCATCGCCCATGCCACCGCCGTCCAGCGCCAGTTTATCCTCGATTTTGTCGACCGGATGGTCGCTGAGGAGTTTATCTCGGCTTAAGTCGATAATTGGGCTTCGGCAGCCTTCTTGCCGGAGGCAATAAAAATCGAAATCTTCACCTGCTCACCGCAGTTGCAGCTTGAGGCACAGCAATTTTCGCCCAGCGGTTGCACTGTGACGTCTTCAAGCCCTGCCGCCCGATACCATTCCTCAAGTTGCGCCTGCTGAAAACCGAGCCAGCGGTCATGCTGCTCCCTGCGCAGGAATTCGAAATCATGCTCGTCGAGATCGGTGATCGTCAGCACGCCACCGGGCTTCAATACCCGGACCATTTCCCGGATCGCCGAACCTGGATCTTCAACATGGTGCAGGTACATGTTGGCAAAGACATAATCGACTGCCGCATCATCGACCGGCAGAAAATCGGCATCGCCTACCCGGCAGTCTACCTCCGGCAGCGCCACCGACAGTTCTGCAAGCATCCGTTCCGACTGATCCACGGCAATGACCTGGAGTCCTTTTGCCACAAGGCCCCGGCTGACAAAACCGGATCCGGCGCCGACATCAAGCGCCGTGCGGCCGGCTTCCAAGCCGGCCCGAGCCAGAGCCTGATCACGAACAGCGGGAGAAAAAAACTCCCGGCGCATGGCATCCCATTGCTGGGCAACTGTATCAAAATAGCTTTTACATTCCATCTTCTTTTTCCTCCATACATTGTCTTGAAAGACAGGTCCCGGCCGGTTTCCGGGCCTTGACCATAGAACGGACCAGTTCGGCAAATACTGTGACAACTTCCTCGGGGGAGGCACTCATCTCTTTGAGCACCCGACCGTAGAGGTCGTCGTTGGTCTCATTGATGGCACTACAGGTGATCAGGCCCTGCGGAGTGAGACCGATGCGGATAACTCGCCGATCGCTTTCGTCGGGAGTCCGTTGCAGAAGACCGATTTTCACCAGCCCTTCCACCGTGCGGCTCAGGGTGCTTTTGTCGAGACCGAGATGATCGGCCAGTTCGTTCTGGGACGGCAGGTCGAGCAGTTCGACCGCCAGCAGGCAATGACACTGGGCAATGGAGACCCCGTGACAGCAGGTATCCTCTTTAAGTTGGGCGACAAGCAACTGCTCCAGCTGCCGCAGATTCTTTCTGAATTCTCGAAGAATCTTGATATCCATATCCTGCACCTCCGATATAGTTGTTTACCACAACTGTTGTATAAACCAACTATATCGAAAAGGCAAGGGAATAAGGAAAAATCTTTAACGGGAGTGAGCAAACAGGAAGCAGCATGAAGCTCAAGAAACGCGGCCCGGGCGAACCCGAAAGACTACGACGCTGCGTTCCTGCGCCACTCCGATGGTGACGCCCCATTGACTTCCTTGAATATTTTTGAAAAATGAGCAGCAGAGCCATATCCCGATTGCTCCACGACATCCCCGACCGGAATACGCGGATCGCGAAGAAGATCCATGGCAAATCGAATTCGACGAAGACGCTTGTATTCTCTCCAGCTGATTCCCACTCTCTCCATTTCTCTCTGAAGAGAACGTTTCGACATTGCCACCCTGGCCGCCGCCTCGTCCAGGGTGAGGGAAGCCACATCCAGGTCCTGCCCCAGCGCGGCGTTCAATTTCACGAGAAATTCATCTTCCCGGCTTTCAGTAACCGGATCATCCGCCCTTTCACCATTGACGGAATCATGAAGAATGATCTGTTTTGCCCGATCCAGCACTTTTTCCCTGTTCGCCAGCAGTCCTGCCACTCGTAATCGCAGTTCCTTGTTGCTGAACGGCTTGCTCAAAAAGGAATCCGCCGACAGTCCCAATCCGGTCAGGCGGTTCTCTTCATTGCCTAAGGCCGTCAGGATAATGATCGGTATATGGGCGGTCTGTGAATTGCCTTTCAGTTTTCTGGTAAGCTCAAATCCGGACTCACCCGGCAACATGAGGTCGGTAATGATGATATCCGGCTCCTTGTCCATGGCTATGACAGCGCCTGACTCGGCATCAGGAGACGTCAGTATCGTCCAATGCGGCGGGAAAAGCGTCGGCAGATGGTGGCGTAAATCCGGGTCGTCCTCAATAACGAGCATGGTGTACTCTTTCTCAAGACCATGTAAGACTGGATGCTCATTCTCCGCGGTCTCCGGCCACACAACACCATCACCTGCCGGTGAAACCTCTGCCCTGACTCCCTGGGCAAGCGGCAGGAAAACCAAAAATTTTGCACCGGCTTCTTCCGGCCGGCAAAGCTCTATTGTCCCGCCGGCCGCTTCGATCTCATCTCTTGCAAAAGCAAGACCTATTCCCCACCCCTTGGGGCCCGACCGAGGGTGCGCCTGCTCAAACCAGTTGAATATGCGTTGCTCCTCTCCTGCCGGCACACCAATTCCGTCATCTTCTACTGTAAGCGCCAGACGCCCGTCAGCTATCAACGCCGTCATTGCTATCGCGCCCCCTCTGTCCGTGAACTTGACGGCGTTGGCGAGCAGGTTTGAGATAATCATGATGAAGGTTTCCCGTTCCATGGCCAGGCAGGCGTTGTCCACTTCGACATGTTCATGAAGCCGCCTGCTCTCCTGAGCGGCCTGCTGGCGAAACGGCGCAACAGCCTCTTCTATTGCCTGTGCGACGGAAAACGGTTCACCGTGGTTGTTGAGGGCAGCCGTGTTATTGGCCAAATCGAGCAGACGGTCCAGCAGCCCGCCGATGCGATGTGCACGTTGATGAATCATTCGCAGCATGGTGCTCGTTCTTCCGCCCTCATCCTGCAGCGCTTCCACGGAAGACATGATCACGGCGAGAGGTGTTCGCAGTTCATGGGCAATAGCCCGAAAAAGCCGTTCGCGCGAGGTGAGCAGTTGATCAAGCTGCCGATGCTTCTCCTCAAGGCGTTGATTTGACGCCTGCAACTCTCCCGTCCGCCTGGCAACCAGATTCTCCAGGAACAACGATCGCTTGTGCAGCTGCCTGCTATACATGGTAAAGCAAAAGGCCAGTATACCGGAAAGCACGATGGCATAAAGCGCATACGCCTGAGGCGTTTTCCAGGGGACCTGGGCGATGGAGAAGCTCACAGGCGCTGATTCAACCATCCATTGTCCATGCCTCTCCATGGCCCTGACTGTAAAACTGTAGGTGCCGGCGGCAAGCCCGGCAAAAGTGGCAAGACGGCCGTCGGCACTGTTCCATTTTTTGTCCACTCCCTCCAGCCTGACCTCGTATTTGACCGATCCCAGATTGCCGTAGTTGAGCACGCTATAGGCAAACGAGATTTTATTGTTTGCCCAATCAAGCCTGATGGGCTCTCCCCGCCCTGCTGTTGGTACCTGTCCCCCGTCCTGATTGTAGACATACGGCTGGAGGTGGAGGGGAGGGGCGATGCCGGACCGCTCGGGGCCCGGAACCTTTTCCGGATGAAAGAGCGCAAACCCCGAAAGGGTCCCCAGAGCCAGTCTGCCATCGGGCAGAACATGCCAGGCGTTGAAATTGAATTCGTTGTCCGGCAGACCGTCATCTGTTGTATATTTCTCGACATTCAAGGTGTCGGGAGAGATTCTTGCCAGACCATGCAGGGTGGTTGCCCAGATAAAGCCATCAGCCGGGATGGTGCAATAAACGGCGTTGCTCGGCAATCCGTTCAGCTCGCGGAGTATTGTCGTCTTCTTCCGTGCCGCATCAAAAACGGAGATACCGCCATCAGTCGCCAGCCAGATGCGTGCCTGTGCATCCTCGGCGAGGCCTTGAACACCTTTTCCGGCCAGACGCAGGCCATCAGGACCATCTTCGTCCGCGTGAATGACACGTATCGGATTCCCCGCTCCGTCAAGCAGCATCAATCCGCTGCTCGTACCGGCCCAGATCTGCCCACGGCTGTCCTCATACAGCGCCCGAACCCGGAAATGGGGTAGAGATAAAGCATTGCCGGGTTCCGGCATATAGTTGCGGATCTCGCCGGAAACCGGATCAAACCTGTTCAGCCCCCGGGTGGCGCCAAACCAGAAAACACCCCTGCTGTCCTTATACATCAGGCGAACATAGGGATGGGTCAGGACCTGACCTGCACCGGCGAGTTGTGTCAGCGGCGTTACCGTCATTGTACGTAACGACACCCTGACAACCCCCTCTTTTCTCGCCGCCACCCACAACTCATCGCTGTCCATATAGAGAGCCCGGATATCATCGCGGCGCACCTTCTCCCATAAATCGAGCGGCTGAATCAGATCCGGCGTTGCATACTGATGCGAAGCGAGATGCAGTCTGGACAATCCCTTGCTGGTGCCTATCCAGAGGGCGTCATTGCCCTCGGCGGCGAAGGACCAGATAACATTACTGTTCAGTCCGCCTTCCTCCAGCGGCGTCGCCCTGTATGCGTGAAAAGGGGACTCAGGGTGGAACCAGCTTACGCCCTTGTCAAACGTCCCAAGCCAGACCTGTCCGTTCCTGGTCCTGATGACGTTCATAAGGGTGTCGCTGGGAATGGAATACTGGTCATCCCGCTGATACCGGTACAACTCCGCCCGGCCTTTCTCCGTATCGAACAGGGCAAGGCCGCCGCCCCACGTTCCCAGCCAGAGCAGGCCGTCTCCCGCATCGGCAATGGACATGACATCGTTTGCGGCAAGACCGCCGTTTTCGGTATCGTAATACTGGAAATGAACGCCTGCGGGGGACTTGAGGACCTTGACCAGTCCCCGCTCCTGGCTGCCCAGCCATAGAACTCCGGCCTGATCACGGAAAATGGTATTGAAACTGTCATTTTCAAGACTGCCGGCTTCCTTGTGATACCATGTGGTTTCCCCATTTCCCTGATTGAGGCACCCAAGACCTGAGTCACGGGTAGAAAACCAGATCTCATCACCATCCAGTACAAGCCCGTTCACGGCATCGGCAAGAGGGGTCCTGTCCGGCAGCAGCACGGGCACCCGCTGCGGGGACAGATCGGCGGTCGGGATCAGCCGGCCGGACTGTTCGTCATTTCCTTCAGATGTTTCCATTACATATATACCATTCCCGGCTGCAAACCAGAGTGTATCACCTGTCCGGCTCGTGACAATATCAAGTATATCAGTAGAGCCCAGCGCTTTGATCCGTGTGACCAACCGCCTCTGCCGGTCTATGACATTTATGCCGCCCCCCATTGTCCCGACCCAGATGCGCCCCTGCCCGTCTTCTGCCAGAGATTCGATATAATTGTCTGAAAGACTGTTCGGATCATCATGATTTTTCCGGAAGGAAAGCATGGAGTATCCATCGAAGCGAACAAGACCGTCTTCCGTTCCGACCCAGACATAACCATCACTATCCTGCAACAGGGCTCTGCCGGTATTTTGAGGCAGCCCCTGCCCAGAGGAAACAGTATTGAAAACAACCGGCGGCAACGCAGCCGCAGCTGCAGAACTTATGCACAACAGCAGGAACAGGAAAACGTGACGTATCAAAAGAAACCTCCTTTCCACCACTTTGAGAGACATTAATTGCGTCATATGTATATCAATTTTATGACAAACTCAATAAATCACTTCGCAACAAAATCCATATTTTCAGCAATTTAACAGATAGTGGCGCAAAATCGATAAAAATTGGCATGTTACTGTCTATTCAGCAATGTCGGTTTTTTCTATACTGCCAGGGCTGGGCTTAATTCTCAGTTCTATCACCGTATTCCCCGCACCCTCGCTCTCTGTGGGAACCAGGAAACAGACAAACCGAAATAGATATGGGTTGCGTATTCTCAAGGTTGAGGACATACGAGCATGAAGATGCCAAATTACCTCGTCATCGATGACGATTCCTGCATTCGCGATTTCATCGATGCTGTTTTTGCAAAGGAGGCAAATATTACCCAGGCATGTGACGGCAAGGAGGCTCTCGAACTCCTTCAACAGCGTCAGTTCGATATAGTTATCTGTGATGTACAGATGCCTCGCCTCAGCGGCACAGATCTTTTCAGGCGGATCCAGATTGCTACGCCTGAAGCCGCGGCGAATTTTATTTTCTGCACCGGAAATCCGACCGAGGAACTGGTACGTTTATGTTCGGCGCACCACACCATTTTCTGCACCAAACCAATCGATATTGCCACGCTGAAATCAGCCGTATCCATGCTGACCACCCGGAAAACATCCTCACGATTCCCGATGTAGAAATCAAGATTTTTTTGGCGTTCATCGTTGTTTTCCTGCCGCGGGTGACTTCCCTGACTATCATCATTTTCATAACAACACTCCCTTTTTGTCTATTTCCTTTCATCCGTTAGCAGGATATACTTTAACCGTATGGTTAATTAATAGGATACGGGAAACAACGGGAGCTTGTTGGATGGAAGAGCCCTTTCCGATGTAAATGCCCACAGGGCTCAGAATCTGCCTTGTTATCGACCTGCTCGAGGACCCGATGCATCATCTCTCAGAACATTTGTTCACTTTCAAAAACCATCAAGATCGACATGGAAAAATCATACGCTCCTCGCATGCATTCGGCGGAACACATACTCAATCAGGCAATGGTCAGGAAATTCGACTGTGGACGTTGCTTCAGCGCCCACGTGAACAAGAAGAAGTCCAAGTGCGACTATCACTTCGACAGATCCCTGACAGATGACGAAGCGAAGGTAGTCGAAACGGAGGTCAACAAGGCGATTTCAGCAAACCTGGACGTAACAGAAGAGATGGTTTCCCTTGAGGGAGCCGCTGGGGACTTCAACCTCACCCGCCTTCCGGACGGAGTTGAAACCGTTCGCATAGTGCGCATCGGCGACTATGATTCCTGCCCCTGTATAGGCGAACATGTGGACAACACTGCTGAAATAGGCGTGTTCCGTATCATCTCCCACGATTTCAACGACGGAGTTCTTCGGATACGCTACAAACTCGATGGCCGGGAATAGTGGTGGGAATGCGTAGGAAATTGGCCTGGCTGTCAAACACCTAAGAGCACCCCATGGCGGCTGCTAAACCTCAAAATTCAGGACACAGACGAGAAAAAATCCACCTTCCCATTTACCGGGAGTGAGATGATTTGAATGCGGCCTGAAGTTCATGAATACGGCCGACAATATCAGGCGCACCGACGATTTCAGTGACTAAACATATTGTTTTGGCGCCCCGCCGGACAATTTCCTCGATATTGCCAAGCTTGATGCCGCCGATGGCGACATAGGGCAGGGAAATATTGTTCTGGACCCACTCCAGATATGAAAATCCCACCGGGTCGCAGACATCGTCTTTGGTCCTGGTGGCAAAAACCGGGCCGACACCGATATAGTCGGCGCCCAGGCGCACCGCTGCCTCGGCCTGCTCCGGCGAGTGGGTGGAAAGACCGATTATCTTATCCGGGCCAAGCAACTTTCGCACTTCGCCAACCGGCAGGTCCTCCTGTCCGACATGGACACCGTCGGCGCCAACCAGCAGAGCCACATCGACATGGTCGTTGACGATAAAAGTTACCCCGGCGACCCTGGTCATTTCGCGGATCGCCCGACATTCGGAAAATATTTCCGCGGCACTCTTTTCTGCCTTCTTTTCGCGGTACTGGATAATCCTGACGCCGCCGGCAATCATCTGCCGGACCACCTCGATATTTGTTCTTCCGGCCGAGAATTTTTCGGCGGTGATGCCGTACAAGCCGGCGGGAAGAACACCATTTTCCTGTCTGTCACTCATGAAAGTCACCCTTTTGTAAGACGATCCACCATCATTGCGATAATCCCTGCCTTCATCAGATCATATCCCAGTCTTTATAGACCGGCTGATAGCCGGATTGCCGGATTGCCTGGACAACCTCGGCCACGCTCCGCTCGTCGGTGATGGCAAACTGCGGTGAGCCGGAATCCTCGCGGTCACCGTAACCGCCCACCCCGGTGCAGGAACCGGCGGAGAATCGGGTAGCGCCGAGACGGATGAGGTTGTCACGAAAGGCGGCCGATTCCCTGGTCGAGACGGTCAGGCCGGCCCGGGGCAGAAAACAGCGCAGGGCCGTCAAGAACTGGACGAACGTTCGATCGTCCGCATGAAATTCGGCCTGATAATTGCCTTCGGCCGGATTCATCCGCGGCAGGGAAAGGCTGACCTCGGTCTGCAGAAAGTTGTCTGCCAGATATCCGGCATGCAGCCCGCTGAAAAAGACTTCGCTCCGCACCTCGCCAAGCCCGATCAGCGGCCCGATGTTTACCATGCGAAAGCCGGCACGGGCACCCCGCTCCGGCGCATCCAGACGATATCGGTAATCGGTTTTCCGCCCGGCCAGGTGGACCAGACCATAACGGCGTTCGTCATAGACCTCCTGATAGAGGGTCAGGCCGTCGACGCCCGCCTCTTTTAACCGGCGGTAGTCGGTCTCGTCCATGGGAAAAATCTCGATGGACACCGAGGCAAAGTACTTCTTCAGCAGCCGCACCGCCTCCTCCAGGTATTCGATGGGAGTTACCGCCGGGGCCTCGCCGGTGAGGAGCAGCAGATGGCGCATGCCGGTTGCGGCGATGGTCCTGGCTTCAGCTTCGATCTCCGCGAGGCTGAGTTTTTTTCGCCGGATGTCGTTGCCCCGGTGAAAGCCGCAATAGATGCATTCGTTGGCGCAGAAATTGGAAATATAGAGCGGGATATAGAGCTGGATGGTGCGGCCGAAATACTGCACTGTCAGTTCGCTTGCTTTCCTGGCCATCTGTTCAAGACTCTCGGCGGCAAGAGGGCTGAGCAGCACCAGAAAATCTTTTTCCGACAGTTTTTCAGCGGCCAGCGCCGCGGCCACCCTTTCCTGCGTCACTTGGGCAAAAAAGTCCTGGAAATCGAAGTTTTTGTAAGGTTCAATACTATGATGGAATGACACCTGCCCTTCCTCCCTTAACACCCCACAAGGGGGTACTCTTTTCAGTGCCCCCTTGAGGGGTATAAGTACCTTGAGACAGATTGATTTCTTGAAAAAAACAAGAAATCAATCTGTAAGTTACTAATCCAGAAAACCGGTCAGCGGCGACGAGGCCCGAGCGGTTTTGCTCTGCCCGGCAAGTCTTGCGAGATAGCCGAGACGCCCCGCTTCGACCGCCAGGCCAAAGGCCCGGCCCATCATCGCCGGGTCTTCGGCGGTGGCGATGGCGGTGTTGACAAGCACCGCGTCGGCGCCCATTTCCATCGCTTCGGCGGCCTGGGACGGCCTGCCGATTCCGGCATCGACGACCACCGGCACCCGGCAGTTCTCAATGAGCATGGCAATCAGGTCCCTCGTCAGAAGCCCACGGTTGCTGCCTATCGGCGAACCAAGCGGCATGACCGCCGCAGCCCCGGCATCTTCGAGCCTTTTGGCAAGAGGCAGATCGGGCAGAACATAGGGCAGGACGATGAAGTCCTCCCGGGCAAGGATCTCGGTAGCCTTCAAGGTCTCGTAATTATCGGGCATGAGGTACTTCATATCGGTAATCACTTCGATCTTGATGAAATTGCCGCATCCTGCCGCTTTGGCGATGCGGGCGATACGCACCGCCTCTTCGGCGGTACGCGCCCCGGAAGTATTCGGCAGCAGCACCACCCCTTCCGGGATGAAATCGAGGATATTTTCAGTCGTGCCACCCTGGTCGATTCGCCTGAGCGCTACGGTGATCATCTCCGACCCGCTTGCGCCAAGCATTCTTGGGATCCATTCGCTGGCCGCAAACTTTCCGGTGCCGGTAAACAGGCGGCTGGTGAAAAAATGGCCGCCTATGCTTAATTTCTCATCCATTGTGTTCAACCTCCCCCGACAAAATTTAACAGCTCCAGTTCATCACCCTGGCGGAGCATCACTTTAACCCAGTCATCCTGCTTGATGATCCGGCCGTTATATTCGACGACCAGCGAACCTGGGGCCAGTCCCCTGCCTGCCACCAGTTCGGCTATGGTGCCTGCCTTCCGCCGCTCATCCTTGCCGTTGATACGGATCACAATTTCCATACACCTTCCCGCACACCCGAAAAAAATAAAAAAAGCCGCTCCCCCTTACTGCGGGAAAGCGGCTTGTGACCATTCTTCGTGCCCGGGACTCCCGGTACCGAGCAGCCGCTTCCCTTCGCCGGCATTACCCGGATCAGGTTCATAGGGTTGGATGTCTTCCTCTCAGCGCTTACTGCACCCCTAGCGATATATGCTCTCTTAATTGACTCGGTTGCTTTTGTCAACGCATGTTCGAAATTATCGTTGAACTGCAGCAACCCTTAAATTACTAAATAAATTTTATTTTAAATAGTAATGTCATTCGAATATTATATTTAGTAATTTTTTGTTATTGACACTTTTCTTCGAGTAATTATTTTGTAAACATCTTAAGAGGAAATCGACTTAATCCGTGAGGATTATTTTGATCGAAAATGCGAGACAGGTAAAAAGCAAAAAACCAGAAAGGAAGGAGGAAGATATGTGGACAAGAGTGAACGAATTTGACCGTATGTTTAAAACCATGGATATGCTGCAATCGCTTTTCCATAATTATGGCTTATACCGGCCGACGGCATCGAGAGGCGGTGTTGCCGAGGTCGGCCCTCGCACCAATCTGTACGATGTCGGTGACCGGCTGGAGATCAGGGTAGAAGTCCCGGGGATTGCAAAGGACAACCTGAGCATCAAAATCCAGGGCAGTTACCTGGAGATCAGTGGGACCAGGAAAACGGACACCCCGGAAGGCTACAAAGCCCATCGCATAGAACGAGGAGAAACATCTTTTACCCGAAGCTTCACCCTGCCGTCGGACGTGGAATCAGCCGGAGTGGAGGCCGCCTTAAAAGACGGAATCTTGACCCTGCGTCTCCCCAAAGTCGAGAAGGCAAAACCCATACAGATCGCCATTGGCTGATAATTTCCTGAATATGGAGGTGAACTTTATGAATGAGCAAAAAGAACTTACAGTAAGCGAAGAAAGCCTGAGCGCACAGAACCGTCAGCTGCCAACTGTGGCGCCCTTTGTCGATATTCTTGAAAATGAAGATGAAATTCTGCTGTATGCCGATATGCCGGGTGTAAGCAGGGATGACGTTACCGTCAATATCGAGAACGGCAGGCTTGCCCTTTCCGGCGTGAGAAAGATGAAAACTGCCGGGGTTGCCGGCTGGGAGGAGTTCGGTGAAGTTGAGTTCAGAAGAACCTTTTCCGTTCCGCAAACCATCAGCATCGGCAAAGTCAATGCCGAATTGAAAGAGGGAGTCCTGCGACTCCGCCTGCCGAAATCCGAGTCCGCCAAACCGAGGCAGATTGAAATCAAGGCAGGCTAACGAACGGCAATAAAGAGAAAAGACCAATGGCCAATCGCCGACTCGGTGATTGGCCATTGTTGTCTCAGCAGGTTGAATGGAATAGTCCACCCGCCGCCTTGCCCTGTTGGGCAAATTCGTTATACAGCGCGATACCTTTTTCGGTATCGACAACAATCGTTTCTATCCCCTTTTCGTCCAGGATATCGAGAGTCGACCGGCCGATCCTGAGCCTTCGCAAACGACCGGTTGTTAAAATAACCACCTCGCAGCCATGGGCTATGAGTTCCTCCACGTCGCCCGGTTGAACACCTCGACTATGGCCGGTGCCGTGTTCCGACCAGTCCCAGTTTCTGCCACCGCCGGGCCAGAGTTTGAAGTCCTTGCCCCGGCCAAGTCCATCGACCACCATTTTACCCCAGCCGGAAGAGAGAATGCGTGGAGATTCTGAGGGATTATGTTCCATCGTATCCTCCTTTTCCTGTGATATGCTGTCGGATGTATTCATCCCTTTTTTCTTATATAAAGCGTCTTCTTCACTTTGCAACCCGTGCACCCTGTTCATTATTTCCCGCTCCAGTTTATCCGTGCGGCAACAAGCCGCCGAAGGTGCTTTTTTTACTCGCGGCAATGCCGTCGGTGAAGGTGATTGTCTTGCCCATCTCCACGCCTTCGTTGTAGGTGCCGCCATAGATCTTGACCCCCCGACTCGGAGACCTGCGAAGCCGGGGGTAACGCATCCCGACAAACGCCGCCAGCCGCTGTTCGTCAGCCAGCATCAGCGCCCCCGTCTCCGGTCGGAGGATGCTCGTCGCCCGGGTCTCCTTCTGCGCCCGCAGCTTCAGGGAAAAACCACGCAAGAGGCCCAGATAATAACTGTTTTTTTCGGTTTGGGTGCGGCCCGAAAATTTTTTGCCGTTCTGTGACCAGAGCAAGGCCAGCCGGTTTTCGAGAAAATGATAACAGTATTCGGCAATAGCAGTATTTTCCGGAGTGCCGAACAGTTCGATGGTTTTGTAACTCTCGCTCGAGACAGGATCATAGAGCTGCGACAACACTACACGGACAAAAAAGAATTCCTGCAGGATCGAGCAGATATGCCGCTGATAACCGGGAATCCGTTTCTTCTTCCTGTCTATTATCACATAGGCATAATGAGGCTTCAGACCAGCGCTCAGGCCATGCAGGTGGTGTTTTTCGATCAGTTCATTGGCCTTCTCCATGGCAAGCGATGCCTCATGCTCGTTTGCCGATCGCCCGAGAGCCAGGAGTTTTTCGATCCTGGCCATACACTTCCGACCTTGTTCGGACAGCTTCGACGGGGCCGCAACCGCTGCCACCATCTCAGGCAGGATTGTCCCCGCCCGCCGGAATTCCGGCAGGACTCCCAGCAGCTCGCAGGACCGATGAAAGTCCTCGCCGTGCGCCGTCATGTGTCCTCGATGCCATTCGCTGCACAGCTGATGGGCCATTTCATGCTTCAGCACCTGCAGAGTCACGGCCCAGGAATGGTGCAAGATCAGATGACGGCTGAGACGCAGAGTCCTGGTCGCCGGCAGCCAGCAACCATACACCTTCACCGATCCGGAGATTTCAAAGATCGGAGGTTCCAGCGAGATGCCATGACTCAGGCAGATATCGTCAAATTCCCGATGCAGCTGCTGCAGCCAGAGCTGCTGCAATACATTGATATTCAAATCCACCCCCATGCCGGCTCCTTCTCTGTTTTTTTCGAGGTTACCATAGCGCTCTTTTTCCCGGGAGACAAGTCATGCAGGGCAATTTTCGCGATATTGCCTTGAAATTCCTATTATTCTTGGTATATTAGCTTCTTATACGTGGTACTTAAAATTATTTTATTGGTCCACTCCAATAATCACACCCCCAACCCGGCAACCACCCCATGCTCATTGCGACAACCCACAAGAACACCGACTTCGACGGACTGGCCTCGGTGATCGCCGCGACTATCCTCTATCCCGGCTGCATCGGGGTAGTCCCGAAAATGACCAATAAAAACGTCGAACAGTTCCTGTCAACTCACAAGACCGCCTTCAATCTGATCCTGCCCCACGAGGTTCGGCACGATGAGGTGACCAAACTGGTTGTCGTCGACACCGATCAATGGCAGCGCCTTGACCGGATGGACAAGCTGGCCAAACGAGAGGACCTCGAGATCGATCTCTGGGACCATCATGCGATTGCCGGCGGCGATATCCAGGCCAGGTGGTCGTGCAAGGAGCGGATCGGGGCAACGGTGACCCTTTTCATTAGGGAGATACAAAAGCGGGGTCTCAAGCTTTCCGCTCTTGACTCTACCGTCATGCTGATAGGGCTGTATGAGGATACCGGCCATCTTACCTTCCCCTCGACCAAAGCCGAAGATGCCCGGGCAGCCGCCTTTCTCCTTGAGAACCACGCCGACCTGAATGTTGCCGGCTTTTTCCTTAACCCGCCCTATGAGGAAAATCAAAAGGAAATTCTTTTTCAGATGATGAAGAAGACGGAAAAACACACGATCTCCGGGCAAACCGTCGGCTTCAACCACGTTACACTGAACAAGAAGGTGCCGAATCTGGCGGCGGTAGTCAATATGTACCGGAAGATTGTCAATGTCGACGCACTCTTCGTCATTTTTTCCAGCGACGACCGCCACTCCATTATCGGCAGGAGCGGCGTGGACAACATAGATGTCGGCCAGATCCTCAGTGTATTCGGTGGCGGCGGCCACAGCGGCGCAGGTTCCGCAACTCTAAAAAGCGCAGAGATGTCGGCCGAGGAGGCCAGAAACAAAATCATCACCCTGCTCAAGGCAAAAAGTTCGGAAGCCGTCCGGATTTCGGACATCATGTCCTTCCCGGTCATCTCCGTCACTCCCGAGACGCCGATGCGTGAAGTTCAGACCCTCATGGCCAGTAAGAAAATCAGGGGAGTGATGGTCTTGGAGGACGAAACGATTCAAGGTATCATCGTCCTCTGGGATTTGAAGAAAATAAAGAAAGAGACGCAATGGGACAGCCCGGTCAAAGCCTTTATGGCCAGGAATATCCTGACCATCGGCCCGGGAGAATCCCCATCTGTAGCAGCCCGGCTCATGATCGAAAACGATGTCGGCCATCTCCCCGTGGTCCAGGACAACAAAATGATCGGCATCGTCACCAGGACCGACATCCTCACCTACTACTATGATCTGCTGCCGGATTAGTATCTTAGAAATTCATTTCTTGTTTTTCACGCTCAAGGGGGTGCTCAAAAGAGTACCCCCTTGTGTGGTGTTAGAATCGATAAGACGTTAACGCATAGACCTGATGCACCTCATAATCCCTGTCCAGGCCATCCCCGCTGAGATAGACTGATCCCGACCTGTAGGTAAAGTTGTCGTACCGCCAGTCGTCAAGGTTCGACTTCTCATACGCGTAACCGAGCGTGATCGACCATTGATCGTCAGCCTTATAGATGCTTTTGATCCCGGCTGTGGTCTTGTAGTAGTCATCTGCTTCAGTTATCGTTCCCAATGGTGCTCCGGCAGCCGCAGAACGGGCAAAGTCGATATTACCGTCAACGAACTGGTAGTCGGCATTCAATACCAGGTCCAGCCTGGCGATTATCGGAATAAACACCTTGCTGCCGATAACAAAGAAATCGTAGTCGAATTCCTCACTCCAGTTGAAGTTAAGGGCATCGGGAGGCAAGGTCGGATCCGCACCGCCCGGATTAAAGCGACGGGAGTCGAACTCGCTCTCGGTATACTCGTAGCCTGCGTACGTATCCAGCTTGATTTTTGCCGGCAACTGCATGTTTGCATCGGCGTAAAGCTCGTGCCGCTGGTCTTTCTGCAGCCCAAACTGGGTGGCATCGTAATCGTCAAACACCAGGCTATAGCTCAACCCCAGCCCCAGTCTCTCCAGCGGATTGAACTCAAAGGCAACTTTTGCCCGATAGCGGTCCTTTGTGGCGTAATCGAATGGTGTGAAAAATTCGTGAATCAGACCGTCGCCGCTCAAAGTTTCCTCGCTGTAATCGGAATCGGACCATCGATTCAAATATTCCAGCCGGAACATGGCACTCATCCAGTCCAGCGAGGTGTTTTTCAACTGGGCGAACAGCAGATTATCGAAAGTCTGTTCGGCATCCTCCCTGGTGCGGTCCGTAGCGTCGAATTCATAACCGCCGCTGAGCTTATTCACTTTGCTCAAGCGATAATTTGCATCCAGACCGGCCTGATGCTTGTCGTACTCAAACAGGTGGTTCGTTCGAGTACCGCCGGTGATAGAGGTGATTTCATCGGATTCGTTTTCACGATTGACATAGCTGTAATACAGCCGGGTATCGAGCATCTTATCCCATTGAGAAGTGAGGACTGCACTGCCCCGAATGTAGCGCACGTCGCCGTCGAACTCATTATCGGCCTCAGGTGAGGCAATGCTCACGTATTTGCTGAAATCGGCTTCGCTGAGGTGATGATTGAAGGCTGCCTTCAGAGCAAGCAGACTCTCCATAGGCAGTCGCTGCGTCACACGGCCGCTGAAATTGTAGCTGTAATTGTCGATCGGAGTGCTGTATTCCTCCAGCTCCCCTCCGAACCTCAAGGTCAAGACATCAAAGTCATTGTCGAAATAACTGTACCCGGCAATCAGGGCGGCGGTGGTTTCCTTACTGCGATAGCCGGTTTCGAGCAACGTGTTGTAGGTTGTGTAATCGATCGGCATGGCCAGTTTAAAGGTTCCCGAGTTGTAGAGTCCATAGGGCATGATGCCTTCTTTGCGCTGCTGATCCGCCGAGGCCTTAAAGTAAAAAGGATTATGAGTATCAACGGTAAATTGAGCGCCAAGTGTCTTTACCTCGACATTATAGTCAAAATCAGACCAGGCGCTCACCGGCGGCACAGGATCGGGGACGAAAAGGACGTCGCTGCCGATTCCAGCGGCCGGGGTCAGAGCGTTGTAGGATAATTGATGGGTCAGTTCATCATAAAAAATTTCGCCTTTAAAAAGACCGAAGAGCCCCCCCCGCAGATTATAGTACTGATCGTCCAGGGCCGGGTTCTCGACGGAAGCGCCCAGGAAGGAGGTTTCGCTGTCCATCAGGATATCGGCACTGCCGAACAGCCCGTCGCTCCTGTCGCGGTATTCATCGAATCTTGCACTTTCATCGTCGAAATCGTTTGCCCTGATTCCCGCATTGATTTCCCCGTGGACCTCGGCAAAACCCGATGAGGGTGCGGCAATCGGCAAAGCCAGCAAAACCAGAATCATCCTTTTCATGTTTATCCTCCTTATCGGACAAAACGCAGGCCGCCGGCATGCGGTGAATTGGAGCCATGGATGGCGGAATGACAACGAAGACATTCAAAGCGGCTGGTAAAGGAAGCGGTGCTGTCATAAGGGGTTCCGGGATGACGCGACCAGTCGTGGCAATTCTGGCACAGTTGCGGAATTCGCTCGAGCAGCAATCTTGCGTGGGAACTGCCATGGACTGCATGGCAACTCTGACAATCCTCTTCAACCGGGGCATGCTCCCATACGACCGGGCCGCGCTTGTCGGCATGGCACTTAAAACATAATTCCCGCGGGTCATCGGCTTCGACCATATGCTTGTTGAGGCTGCCGTGCGGGGAATGACAGGACGAACACCTGATTTTCCCCTCAAGTATCGGATGATGCGACCGTTTGTTGGCGTCGATCTTGACATCCCGATGACAGTCGAAGCAAACCTCAGGGTCCCTCGGTTTCTGCCTCCCGCCGACATGAAGATCATGGCAGGAATCGCAGGATACATCGTTACGTTTATGAACTCCCGGATCCCATAAGTCCATGCCCGGCGTTGTATCGTGGCAGGTGAGGCATTTTGCCGATTTTTCCAGGGGATCGACATTTTTATCGAAGGTGAAAATGTCAACGCCACGGCCACCGCCCTTTTCTACATGCATTGCCCCCGGGCCGTGGCAGGTTTCACATGCATCCTGTGCCTGGGGTCCTTTTATCGATTTTTTGTAGTGGACAGACCGGGTATAGCTCTCATACTGCTTTTCATGGCATTCCTTGCACGTTTTAGCACCAATAAAGCCCATTTTTACATCCGGCGCCGAGGCACTCACATCGGCGCCCATCGCCAGTGAGCAAGAAAGCAAAAGCAGGCCCAGCGGGAATATCAGCAAAATACTCTTTTTTTTGTTCATAGTGCCTCCAGGATTTCTTGTCTCTTATTGATCTCTTTTCACCAGGCGAAAACCGAGAGAATGATGACCGAAGTCAGGTGAAAGCCCCACGCGATGAGAGCTTCTTATTCCTAAAGGCCCGTTGCTCCATCCGCCACCGCGCATTACCCGATATTCACCTGCCCCTCTGTAGACAGGATTGTCTTTCGGCAGTTTTTCATACGCCTCACTGTTATAAACGTCTTCGCACCACTCCCAGACATTTCCCAACACATCATACAACCCATAGCCATTTGCCATGAAACTGCCCACCGGCGCCGAGACTACGTAACCGTCATCGCAAACAAAGACTGTCCATTGAGGCCGTTGTTTTTTAGCCGTTAAATCAGCAACATTTGCATATTTGCACGCCTCGTCGGGAATATCGCCCCAAAACCTGCTCTCAGTCGTTCCGGCGCGGGCGGCATATTCCCATTCGGCCTCGGTCGGCAGCCGATATGCCTGTCCCGATTTCCCGGAAAGCCATTCGGCAAAGGCAACCGCGTCCTCCCAGGAAATATTCACGGCCGGCTGGTTGTCGTCACCGAGACTCAATCCATCCGATGTACCGCTGTTGTGTTGGGTTTTGAATTTTTTTATTTGATCATTGGTCACTTCATGTTTTCCGATGTAAAAATCCGAGACGCATACTTCACGCACTAGCCTTTCGTTAGGATCGCCGTCGCCGATTGAGTCACCCATCGCAAAACAGCCTCCCTTTACAAATATCAATTCCATGCCTGTCAATGGGTCGATGAACGGGTCCTCCGCCCTGACCGCAGGATGAGTAAAAAACACAAGAATTAGTAGGGCACCCAGCATTTTCAAAATCATCCTGCACCTCCTTCATTTCATAGGGTTGTTCTTTTTGACAATTTGTTACACAACAATTTAACTAAATACAAGTGTTAGGTGTAATACATTTAATCAACCCTAGTCAAATTATTTCTGTTTAATTTCAAATTATTTCTCCATTAATGGATACAACTTTAAAAGCACTGCAAATGTTACAACCACCAATTACACCGGAGTAATTTCATCAACCATACGGTTAGCTGCGACCTTCTCCTTCCGGATCATTTTTTCTTTTCCAATTGAAGTGGTTACAATACCGGCAACAATCAACAGACAGCCGACAACATGATGCCAGTGCAACGGCTCACCAAGTACCAGAACCGCAAGCAAAACAGAACTTGCCGGCATTGCCGCCGTAGCCGCCCCGGCGGTGGCCCCGCTCACCTGTCCGACCGCAGCGGTCCAGAGGAGATAGGCGATAACTGTGGCGAAGACCCCGTAGTAGATAATCGCCAGCACAGCCTCCGCCGGCACTCCTGCAGTCATACGGCCAAGATCCCAGGCGGCGGGAGCGGCAAGCAAAAGGAGGCTGCAGAAGATCAGCACGGCGGTATTGGTGGTTGCCGAGACCGAGCGGGATATTCGTTTGCGGAATATGGTAAAGAGAGCCTCGCAGACCACCGCCGCGCCTATCAGCAGGCTGCCGATGAGCCTGTTATCCCCGCCGTTCTCCCGGGCAAAGAAGTTGATGACGATACAGCCCGCCATGGCTAAAGCCACGCCCACCACCGCCCTAACGGAAAGCCTCTCTCCCAGCAGTATAAATGAAAGCAGGGCAAGAACTGCCGGAGTTGTGCCGGTGATGATTCCGGCCTGAACGGCTCCGGTCGAGTGCAACCCGTAGAGGGTAAACACCCTGAACAGCACAATGCCGCATAAACCCTGGAGAAAGAGATAGACCCACTCCCTGGCGGTAAGCAGCCGGATCTCCGAGAAACGGCGGCACATCAGCGGAATCATGCAGGCAAAAGCCACCAGCAGGGAGCCGAATGCCGCCAGAAAAACCGGAACTGCGGCAACAAGCATCTTGCCGACCACCACCGAACTGCCTGCAAGGCACATCGCCACGATCAACATCGCCACTGCTTTTTGCCTCTGATATTTCTCTCCAGCCAACTTTATTTCTTTATTCATATCCCCTCCAGATAGTACCCCCTTGCGGGGGTGTTCGATTTTTTTCTATCGTAGAGGCAAAATGTGGTTTGCAACAGATCCACTCTTGAGTAATTTCAATAGGGCCAATTTAAATCGGAAAAAAAACCACGAGATCAAGAAAAACAAATGGAAACCTGGATCAGTATCGACAAAAAGTTACCTTTACCGATGATCCGCCAGCTTTACAGCCGGATCCGGGAGGCGATCCTGTCCGGCAGGTTGCAGTCCGGCTCCCGCCTTCCTTCAAGTCGGGATCTGGCAAAAAATCTGCAGGTCTCAAGAAATGTTGTACTCGAGGCATACGATCTGCTCTATGCCGAAGGATTTCTCGATGCCAGGCGAGGCGCGGGAACCTATGTTGCCGAGGGAGCCGCCTTTACCTGCAACCGTGCGTCAACAGAGCCACCGTCGGTTGAAGAGGTGACGATGGGCTACGATTGCCCGGGCGACATCATCAACTTCAGGGCCGGAACGCCCAACCTCAGCCTGTTCCCCAAAAAACTCTGGCTGAGATTGCAGAGAGAAGCCCTGCTGCTGCCTTCCGAAGAAATGCTCGCCTACGGTCACCCGGAGGGTCGCCGTGAACTGCGGGAAGCCATCTGCGAGTATGTCGTAACCCAGCGGGAGGTTATATGCCATCCCGAACAGATAGTCATAACCGCAGGCACCACCCAGGCTATCGGCATTGCCTGCCATCTGTTGCTTGGCGAGCGGCGGGATGTGATCCTGGAGGACCCGATCACCCGGGATATCCAGTTGATCGTCAAAAGTCACGGCGGTGTCCTCTACCCGGTTGCGGTCGACAATGAGGGCATGCAGACCGCTCACCTGCCGGCTGCGCTCTCCCCGGCTTTTATCTATGTAACCCCATCGCATCAGTTTCCCATCGGCGGAACCCTGCCGATCCAGAGACGCATCGAGTTGCTCAACTACGCGGAAAGAACCGGCGCCTATCTGATCGAGGACGATTACGACAGCGAATTCCGCTTTGACGGTCCCCCGCTCAGCTCCCTGCATGGTCTTCACCCCGAGCGGGTGGTGTATATCGGCACCTTCAGCAAGACCCTTTGTCCGGCTATCCGGATCGGCTACATGGTGCTGCCCGCCCCGCTTATCAGCCTGGGCAGAAACAGGAAGTGGCAAAGCGACCTGCATAACGAAGTGACCAGTCAGCTGACGCTTGCCCGTTTCATCGGCGAGGGCTATTATCTCAGGCATGTGGGTAAAATGAGGAAGCACTACCTGCAAAGAAGAAACGACGTGGTCGGGGCACTGTCCGAGAAGTTCGGCGCCGGGGTGGAGGTGCTGGGCAGTGCCACCGGTCTCCATCTTGTTGCCGGATTTCAGGACCATCATTTTCCGGCGAGTGTCCTTGAGGGTATCGCAAGCGCCGGAGCCCGCTTTTATCCGGTGGAAACGCACGCCATCAGGTTTGGCCGACATACGGATAAGCTGCTGATCGGGTACGGTAATCTCAGCCGCGAGGCCATCGCTGCGGGTATTGCCGTCCTGGCCGAATATCTCAAGCCAGGAACGTAAAAAGCTATTGACTTCAGCTTCTCCTTCTGCTAAAAACCTCAACCGCAAGAAACAAAATGAGCGGGAATAACTCAGTGGTAGAGTGCAACCTTGCCAAGGTTGAAGTCGCGAGTTCGAATCTCGTTTCCCGCTCCAGCATCGCTCTTCTTTCACCAGCTCTGAACTTTCTCGATTTCTTTCCCGATTCAACCTGACGATTCAGCCGCAAAAATAACTTGGCGAACCCCCTCAAAGCGGGTACCATGCGCCATTCAAAACTGATAGAAGCAATGTCAGGCAGCTTTTCACAGGTACTTCCCCCCTCTACGATCTCAGAGGCCTGCCTCTCACCCACTCCCTGCAGTACATTCTCAGTGCTTCCAGTCAGGTTACCAAAAAGTTTTTCCGGCCAATGCTTGCGAAAAGTATCTGCCCCAGGAGGATTATGAAACGTCTTGCACTGTTGTTTTTTGTCAGCCTTCTTATTGCCCAGCCGGCTTGGGCCGCTCGAGCCAAGATCAGTCCCATCGCCAAGGACCCTTATATGTCGGCGCTCGTCATAGATGCCGATACCGGAAAAGTACTGTTTTCCGACAATCCCGAGACGATCGTTTATCCCGCCTCCGTCTTGAAAATGATGAGTCTCCTGGTCATTCTCGAACTGATCGACCAAGGCAAGGTAAAACTGGACGACATGGTCCAGGTGACGGCAGAGGCTGCAAAAATCGGAGGTTCTCAGGTATATCTTGACCCGAAAGAACAATTTCCGGTTGAAGAACTCCTCTATGCCCTGGCTGTCCAGTCCGCCAATGACACAGCCGTTGCCCTGGCCATCCATGTGGCCGGCTCGAAAGAGGGCTTCGTCGCCCTGATGAATCAAAAGGCTGCAGCTTTAGGAATGAAAGATACCCAGTTCCATTCAGTGCATGGCCTGCCTCCGTCCGAAGGTCAGAAAGTAGACCAGACCACGGCCACCGATCTCGCCCTGCTCTGCCGCGCTCTGATCGCACGCCCGGATTCGCTGAAATACACCGGCACCAAAGAACGCCCATTCAGGGACGGCAAGTTTATCATGCGCAACCACAATCATCTTCTGGGGTCGGTGGACGGTTGCGATGGCTTTAAGACCGGTTATTTTGAAGCAGGCGGTTTTTCCATAGCGGCTACCGCTAAAAGAGGCGGTGTCCGGATCATTGCCATTGTCATGGGCAGCAAGGATCGCAAAATTCGGGATGCCAAGGCCAGGGAAATGCTGGCTTTGGGTTTTGCTGCTGTACCGCCGAAACCGGAGGAGGTTCTGATAGCATCCGCTCCTCAGGCTGCTGCTCCGGCACCAGCGGCAGCCTCTCCTGCACCGGAACCGCCCGCCGTGCAACCTCCGGCAGAAGAGCCGAAAACCGCATCTCCTTCAATATTCGGCAACTGGAAAGTTTTCCTGATGGGAGGAGTCGCAGGTTTTATGCTGTTCGGCTTGATGAGCTTATTCCTGTCGCGAAAATCCTCCAGGAAAAGATAAGGCGGGACTCGCTTCACTGATACCCTGCAGACCGAACCCTGCAAGCCTTGCGGCCTGCAGGGTCGGGCACTTCGCCTCATTTACTTGAAACAGATCCGTTTCACTTCATCGAAGGTCGAAACAAAATGCGGCGTGATGCCTTCCTTGATATGATCGGGCAGCATCTCGAAATCCTCCTGATTGTCTTTGGGAAGGAGAACCTCCTGCACCTTGGCCCGCTGTGAGGCGATCATCTTTTCTTTTACCCCGCCTATCGGCATCACCAGACCGCTCAGCGTCAACTCCCCGGTCATGGCAATATTGGGGCGAACAGGCTTATTCATCGCCAGGGAATAGATGGAACAGGCCATGGTGATTCCGGCCGAAGGCCCGTCTTTCGGTGTCGCCCCCGCCGGCACATGAAGGTGAATGAGGTTCTGCTTGAAAAACTCCGCCCCCTCATGGTTGTCCCGCATCAACGACCGGATATAACTGTAGGCGATTTCGGATGATTCGACCATTACCTGACCAAGCTGGCCGGTCTGCTTAAACCCCGGCTGCCCGGTGGGAATGGGGATCGATTCGATATGCAGCGTCGCCCCGCCCATGCTGGTGTAGGCAAGGCCGGTAATTACTCCGATCCTGGGTTTTTTAAAGGCTTGTTCCTCCGAAAAGACGCGTTTCCCGAGCAGATCCTTCAACTCCTCCTTACGGATGCGGATGTTCTGGTCCGGGTGGTCGATAATCTCGGTCACCTTCTTTCTTAAAATCTTCTTGATGGCATTTTCCAGCCCGCGCACCCCTGCCTCGCGGGCATACCCGTCGGCGATCGCCGCCAGCACCGATTTCGGCAGAGTAATCTGCTGGGCGGTCAAGCCATGGGCCTTGAGCTGCTTGGGGATAAGGTGGCGGCGGGCGATCTCCACCTTTTCTTCAAGGATATAGCCGGGCAGCTGAATTATCTCCATCCTGTCCATCAGCGGACTGGGAATGGTGTCCAGCTGGTTGGCCGTACAGATAAAGAAAATTTTTGAAAGATCGAAGCGAACATCCAGGTAATGATCGAGAAAATCGCGATTCTGTTCCGGATCGAGGACCTCAAGGAGGGCCGAAGCCGGATCGCCATGAAAGCTGGCCCCTATCTTGTCGATCTCATCGAGCATGATTACCGGATTGGAAGTCTTGCAGGTCTTGATGGCCTGGATGAATTTTCCCGGCATCGCCCCGATATAGGTGCGGCGGTGGCCTTTAATTTCCGCCTCGTCGCGCATCCCGCCAAGGGAGAAGCGGAAAAACTCGCGGCCAAGACTGGTCGCAACCGATCTGCCGATTGAGGTTTTACCGACGCCGGGGGGACCCTGCAGAAGAAGGATGGTTCCGGAAAGATCACCTTTTATCACCCCTACCGAAATGAGCTCAAGTATCCTGTCCTTGACGTCGTCCAGGCCGTAATGATCTCGGTCGAGTATCTTGGCGGCCTTGTTTCGATTATAGCTGTCCTTGGAATAAATCCCCCAGGGAAGGATAGTCAGCCAGTCGAGATACGATCTGGTGACATTGAATTCGGGCGAGGATGAGCCGATCAGCTTCAGTTTTTCGATCTCTTCTTTCACCTTTTCCCGTGCCTCATCCGAGAGCACCAGTTTCTTCATGCGATTTTCATACTTTTCGAGCTCGGCCTGAGTGTCGTCCTTGGCCAGTCCCAGCTCCTTTTTGATCTCCTGCAACTGCTGCTTGAGAAAAAATTCGCGTTGCTGCTTCGACAGCTGTTCCTCGATCCGTTTCGAGATTTTCGCCTTCAGCTTGGAAATTTCCACCTCGTTTTTCAAAAGAATCAGCACCGATTCAAGACGATGGCGGATATCGGCGGTTTCCAGGATCCTCTGTATTTCAGTGCCGGAGGAGGTGGTCATCGAGGCCGCAAAATCGGCGAGTGAGCCGGGATCGCTGAGGTTGATCCGTTCGATAAGCAGTGAAAGACCCTCCTTGAACAGGGGATTCATGTTCACCAGATCCTTGATGCAGTCGATGATCGCCACCGAATAAGCCTTCAACTCATCGGTATTCTCCTGGAGAGGTTCATAACGGTACAGCACCTCGGCGACAAAAAGCGTATCCCTTTTCATCAGGCTGAGAATTTCAAAGCGCTCGAGGGCCTGGACCAGCACCTGCAAGGGTTCCCCCGGCTTAAAAGGCGAAACCTGAATAACCCTGGCGACCGACCCGACCTTGAAGAAGTCGTCTGCATGCCGCGCGGCATGGGCCAGTCCGTCTTCCTTGGGTTTTTGCAGAACAAGGCCAAAATAGAGCGGGGCATTCTGGTTCATATGTTTCATCACCGCCTGCTGCAAACCGACGTCGTCGATAATAATCGGCCCCATCATCTTGGGAAACATCGGTCGATCGTGCAGGGGGATGATCATCAGTCGATCAGGCAATACATCCCTGGCGACAATGAGTGATTTTCCGGATTCCTTTTCTTTTTCGTCCCCCGGAGACTCTATTCCATCGGGGGTGAGAACAGTGGTTTCCTCTGGCATTCTTTCTCTCCTTGGTAATTTTAAGACGCAATATGATAGACGCGATAATGCAACATAGACATAAACTATAACTTCATATTACATTCAGAAAGCCGCTCGGTGTCAAGCGTCACAGATAGAAGCTCGAACAAAGTCATTTCCAACAACGGTAATCATTTACAAACGAATGGAAACTCTTTTTCCACATTTCATCTGCCTTATCTCTAGCACATGCATCCATCTATCGACACACTCATGTTCCCGATCAGGCGAAAATCCTTCCTGCCAAAAACCGTCTGCAGAGTTCTTCTTGATCTCGGCCAAACCAACCTTATTCTTACCAGTAGTCGAACATTGACCCAGATCTCAAATATTATAAACCTCATCCACTGGAATCCATGAACATCATCGAAGCCCTGCACCTGCGCAAATCCACCCGAGCCTTTCTCGACAAGCCGGTAGACCGTGATCAGATAATCAGAATCCTGGAGGCTGCCAGTCATGCTCCGTCGGGCACCAATGCCCAGCCATGGCAGGTTGCAGTTGTCAGCGGCAGGAAAAAGGTGGCGTTGACCGAGGCACTGGAGCAAGCCTTCCTGCAGGAAGGGCCCGGAACCATGGATTACCAGTACTACCCCCTGGAGTGGCACGAGCCGTACAAACACCGTCGTGTTGCCTGCGGCTTGCAACTCTATTCGGCCTTGAATATCGAACGGAAGGATAAAGCTAAAAGGCTCACGCAGTGGATGGCGAATTACCGGGCTTTCGACGCACCGGTTGTTCTCTTTTTTTTCCTCGACCCGGTGATGCAAAAAGGCTCTTTTCTCGACTATGGCATGTTCATTCAGGCGGTAATGCTTGCTGCTCTGGCTGAAGGATTGGCTACCTGTGCCCAGGCGGCCCTTGGCCAGTATCCGGAATTGATAAAGGATTTTCTCGGCTACAGCCGGGAAACCACCCTCATCTGCGGCATGGCGCTAGGCTATGAGGACAAAGAGGCACCGGTTAACAACTACCGCACACCGCGTGAAGAAGTGGAATTATTCACCCGTTTCTTCGAATAAATTACTAACCCCTCTCTGGTAAAATCCGTTACAATACTGATAATTATGGTTTGGGGCAAGGCTTCTTGCCTCACAATTTTTTGCTGCACAACTCACTGGGACCTACATGTTCACCATAAACGACATCCGCAATATTGCTGTACAGATTGAGAAAAACGGCGAAGAGAGTTACCGCAGCGCCGGCAGGAAAGTGAAAGATCGCGAAGTTGCAAAGATGCTGCAGTGGATGGCCGATGAAGAAAAATGCCATGCAGAATGGTTCGAAAATTTTCCAGTAAACATTCCCCTGACTGCCCAGCAGCAGGAAATGGCAGCAATGGGTAAATCCCTGCTGCAGGAAATGGTCAAGGGCAATACCTTCCTTTTGGCTCAAAGTGAGTTGGAGGAAATGGAGACCGTCATGGAAGTGTTCAACAGATCGAAAGAATTCGAACGGGATACCATTCTCTTCTACGAATTTCTGCTGGGCTTTGTCGATGACAGACAGACCATGCAGCAACTGCAGAAAATTATCGAGGAGGAACGCAATCACCTTCGTCAGCTTGAGCTTATGGCGAAACCAATGTCGGACAAATGCCGGGCCACTCTGCCCTGTTGATGCCGTTGTCCGGGAATTGCCGGCAAATAAAAGCCAATTTAACGGTGAGGAAATCATGACAAATCAGGACTTCATAAAACAATTACAGGTAGGTACATCCACCTACAGTTACTTTGACATAGGCGAACTGGCAAAGCAGGGAATGGGAGCAATCGACCGACTCCCCTATTCCATCCGGATTCTCGTTGAGAATCTGCTTCGAAAATTCGACGGCCGCATAGTCAACGAAAAAGATCTTCGGGCCATTGTCGGCTGGCAGAAAACATACGCCTCGCCGGTTGAAATCCCCTATCATCCCGCCCGGGTTCTGATGCAGGATTTCACCGGAGTTCCGGCGGTTGTCGATCTGGCGGTGATGCGGGACGCGGTGAAAGCATTAGGCGGCGACCCTGCCAAGGTCAATCCCAGCGTTCCGGTCGAACTTGTTGCCGATCACTCGGTTCAGCTCGATTATTCCGGCACCAGTCGGAGCCTTACCGGCAACGTCGCCAAAGAATACGACCGCAACAGCGAACGTTATTCTCTGCTGAAATGGGCCCAGAAAAATTTCGATAACTTCAAAGTAGTGCCGCCGAACTCCGGAATATGCCACCAGGTCAACCTGGAGCATCTCGGCAGGGTGACCATTACCGAGGCTGTCGGCGACCGTACCTATGCCTATCCGGACACCGTGGTCGGTCTTGATTCGCACACGCCGATGATAAACGGCATCGGCGTCATGGGCTGGGGAGTCGGCGGCATAGAGGCCGAAGCAGTGATGCTCGGCCAGCCCTATTATATGTCCATCCCGGAGGTTATCGGAGTTCGCCTCAGCGGCCGGCTCAGGGCCGGGATCACCGCCACCGATCTGGTATTGACGCTCACCGAACTCCTGCGGAAGAATAAGGTCGTCGAGAAATTCGTCGAATATTTTGGCCCGGGCATGCAGCACCTCTCCATCCCCGACCGGGCGACCATCGCCAACATGACCCCGGAATACGGGGCAACCCTCGGCTTCTTCCCCATCGATGAAAAAACCATCGATTACCTGAAGCTGACCGGTCGCAAGCAGCATGCCGCCGTCACCGAGGTCTATGCCAGAGCCAACGGCCTCTTTTACAGTGGTGAGGCGGACTGCGAGTACACCAAAATCATCGACTTTGACCTCACTACGGTCGAACCCTCTCTTGCCGGTCCGGCCAGGCCTCAGGACCGGGTGCCCTTATCCGCTATGCGCAAGGTGTTTGAAAACATCCTTGGGTGCAATTATGAGCGAGATGCCAAACAGATTGCCGTTTCGACATTTATCGATGAATCCGGCAGCGAGACCAGTCGTGACTCAAGGTGCAGTATCAAAAGTAAAAGTGACATTGAAATCGTTGTCAACGGCAAGCCGGTTAAAATCGGTGACGGCAGTGTCGTTATTGCCTCAATCACATCCTGCACCAACACCTCCAACCCCCATGTCCTTCTCGGCGCGGGTCTCATGGCTAAAGAAGCCGTCAAACGCGGTCTGAAGGTGCCTGGCTATGTCAAGACCTCTCTTGCCCCGGGATCCAAGGTAGTCAGCAGGTATCTCGAAGAAAGTGGATTGATGCCCTACTTCGAGGCGCTCGGTTTCCATATCGCCGCGTTTGGCTGCGCCACCTGCATCGGCAACAGCGGGCCTCTTCATCCCGAAATCGAAAGTGCCGTTAAAGAACACAACCTCAATGTTGCTGCGGTGCTTTCGGGTAATCGAAACTTCGAGGCCCGCATTCACCAGCAGATCAAGTCCAACTTCCTCGCGTCTCCCATGCTGGTAGTGGCCTTTGCCATTGCCGGCCGGGCCGATATCGATCTCACCAGTTCTCCTTTAGGGTTCGATCCAAACGGGCAGCCGGTCTATCTGAAAGACATCTGGCCCGACAATGAGGCCATCGATTCTCTCGTTGCCCGTCACGTAACATGCGAGGCATTTACCCTGGAATACGCCCATATCTTCAGCGGCGACACCTTCTGGCAAGGTCTGCCGGTATCGGAAAGCACCACCTTCGCCTGGGACGAGAAGTCCTCCTATATCAAAAAACCTCCCTACTTTGACGACTTCACCTATATCCCTTCGGAACCGCAGGATATTATAGCCGCACGGGCCTTTCTTTTACTCGGCGACAGTGTCACTACCGACCATATATCCCCTGCAGGCGCCATCAACAAAGATTACCCGGCCGGGCGATATCTGATCGAACAGGGAGTAGATCCCGATCATTTCAATTCCTATGGGTCGAGGCGAGGCAACCACGAGGTGATGATGCGCGGCACTTTCGGCAATATCCGTATCAAAAACCGGATGATCTCCCCCAGAGAAGGGGCTTATACCATCAAGTACCCTGAAAACCGGGAAATGTATAACTACGACGCAGCCCGGCAGTATCTGCAGGAGGGGACACCGCTTATCGTTCTGGCCGGCAAGGAATACGGCACCGGCTCATCCCGCGACTGGGCGGCTAAGGGCACCAACCTGCTGGGAATAAAGGCGGTTATCGCCGAATCTTTTGAACGGATTCACCGGAACAATCTGGTCGGAATGGGCACCCTGCCCCTGGTGTTCAAAGAGGGAGAAAACATCGAATTCCTCGGCCTGGACGGCACGGAAGTATTTACCATTGCCGGACTCGGCGACATCACCCCCCGCAAGGAGCTTCAGGTAATTGCCCGGAAAGCCGACGGGAGAGTGATAAGATTCACGGCAACGGCCCGCCTTGATACTGAAGTCGATGTAACCTACTTCAGGCATGGCGGGATCCTCCCGTATGTATTACGCCAGATGATGAGACAATAAGGATATTTCCTGCAGATTACCGAGGAGTTGAATGACCATGATAAAAAAATCGCTTGACGATTTGCTCCAGGCGGCGGGAGAAATACGATTACGGCCGGACCGTTCGTCTTATACCTCTCTCCTCTTCGCTTATGAATGCACCATAGCCGAAGAGACCGGCAAATCCCTGCATGAGGTTGAATGTGCCGCTTTGGCCCTGGAGATTGTGCCCGAGCGATACAGCCGCAACCAGAAGTTTATGTCCTGCCGGGACCAGCTCAAACTGCTGCGTTCCCACGTTGCCGTCATAGGTCTTGGTGGTCTTGGCGGCACAGTCACCGAGATTCTCGCCCGGCTCGGCGTCGGGCGTCTCACACTGGTGGACGGCGACTCGTTTGACGAAAGCAACCTCAACCGGCAGTTGCTGAGCAGTCCGGCAAAATTGGGCCAGGAAAAAGCCATAGCGGCAAAAGCCCGGGTACTGGAGATCAATCCGGCCGTTGCGGTGGAAGCAGTAATTGAATTTTTCGCAGCCGCCAACGGTCCGAATATTCTAACCGGTGCAGACCTCGCAGCCGACTGTCTCGATTCCATCGCCGATCGGTTCGTGCTCGAGGAGGCCTGCCGCAAAGCGGACATCCCAATGGTATCCGCCGCCATAGGCGGCACAAGCGGTCAGGCGATTGCGGTTTTTCCTGGAGACCCTGGATTAAGACAGATTTACGGCGCTCCGAACGAAGCCCCGCTGCGGGGTATTGAGGCAAGCCTCGGCACAATGCCCTTTGCGGCAATGTATATGGCTACCGTAGAGTGTGCGGAAATCACTACTATTCTCCTCGGCAGGCCACCGGAACTGCGCAACAGGCTGATGCTTGCCGAGATAAGCGACCACACAGCCGAGATAATAAAACTTCCCCATCCAGGCGGGAGCTGAAGCCGGCAGTTGCCTGCAGTACCGCACTCTTTTACTTGAAATAGTGCAGGAGGGCATGAAGAGTGGTCAAAGGATGTGGCGGGCAACCGGGAATATAGAGGTCCACCGGCACGATGCTGTTCAGATCCCCGACTATCTCGGGGCTCCCGTAAAATGCTCCGCCGCTGATGGCGCAGGCGCCGCTGGCGATCACCACCTTGGGGGAGGGAACCGCGTCAAAGGTCGCTATGAGGGCGGCTTTCATGTTTTTAGAGATCGGCCCGGTCACGTGAATCCCGTCGGCATGGCGGGGCGAGGCGACAAAATCGATGCCAAAGCGGGCGAGATCGAAAAACGGGGTGTTGAGAACATTGGTATCCGCTTCACATGAGTTGCAGCCTGCCGCCGAAATCTGGCGCAGCTGAAGCGATCTGCCGAACAGCTTCTTGAAATGCTGTTTTGAATGCTCCGCCAGCGCCGGCAGAGAGCCGTCGCTGACAAGCGCTTCCCTGGTCGAGGCCCCCATGCCGAACTCCTGGCTGAAGGTGACGAACGCCCCGTCCGCTACATTTTCGCATCGTCCGCAAAACGTGCATTTGCCGAGGTCGATTTTTTTCTCCGCGCAGTAAATTGCATCCTGGGGACAGATCGCCGCACACTGCCGGATAACGGCAGGATCGCAGTCGGCGTTGATCCGCGGCAAGCCCCGAAACCGTTTATAGAGATGAATCGGCTCTTTGGGATACGAGGTGGTTTTGCATCCCTGCTCCACCCTGTTTTTGATGATTTTCAACATTTTTCGTTACCTTTGTTATCTCATGTCTTAAAGATCAAAGCCGCAATAGGACAGGTTGAAGCTTTTATTGCAGAGCGGGAAATCGGAGATTTCCTGATTCCTGAGCGACATCGCCAGTCCCGTCCAGTTATGAAACGAGGGGTCTTTGATCTTGTACCTTTCTATCCTGCCGTCCTTGTCGGTCAGCAGGCAGTGAGAGACCTCGCCCCGCCAGCCTTCGTTAAGGGTTACCACAAAACTCTCCGGTGCCAGGGTGAATTCATGCATGGTCATTTTTGCGCAGGGTTCTCCCTTTCTGTTCAAAAGAGTCCTGATCAGATGCATGGAATGCATGATTTCCTCACGGCGGACCGTCGCCCGGCTATACACGTCGCCGGCCACCATCTCGTTTCTGTTGGCGTGCAGGGAACTGTACGCTTCATTCGGAAAGGCGACACGGACATCATACTCCAGCCCCGAGGCACGGCCGCAGTAGCCGACCAGACCTAAGTCTGCCGCCATTTGTTTCGAAACGGTGCCGGTATTCTCAAATCGAGCCTGCACTGTGTGGGCAGTGAACAGCAGATCGCAGACATTGGTGATTTCCGGTTCCAGTTCTTTCAGCTTGTCGCCGATGATCTTTGCCTGTTCCCCGGTCATTATCTGAGAAATCCCTCCGGGCAGCACCAGACTCTTGCCGAATCTGTTGCCGCACAGCACCTGCAGCAGATTGAGAAACTCGCCGCGCAGGCGGCCGAAATAGGCAGCCGGAGGATTAAAAGCGACATCGCCGCTTAAGGCGCCGAGATCGCCGATATGATTGGCCAGACGTTCAAGTTCGAGCGCAATCGATCGGACAGTCCGGGCGCCGGGATCGACCGAGAGACCGCCAAGAGCTTCAAGAGCCTGACAGCAGCAGAGGTTATGGCCGATGCTGGTATCGCCGGCAATATTTTCGCACAGCACCGTCAGGCGTTTAAACGGCACTTCCGTCAGCATTCTTTCGACTCCCCGGTGCTGATAACCCAGCTGAATTTCCAGGGAAAACACCTCTTCGCCGGCACACTGAAAGCGGAAATGGCCCGGTTCGATAATACCGGCATGAACCGGCCCAACCGCCACTTCGTGTATGGCCTCGCCCTCGACCTGAAAATAGGGGTAGTTCCCCGGAATATCTTCGCTGTAGTCATTGCCGAAGACATCGGCCGCCTGGCGATAGTTGGCATGATAGCGGACCATTTTCAGCCAGGGATGATCCTTTGGCGTAATGCCGTACTGTTCGGCGATCTCCCGTTCAAACATATGAAATCGCGGGCTGGTCGAGGCAGTAAGCGAGGGGAAACTCTCCCCCACCTCGGTGGCAAGCACATAGAGATTTTCATTACGAACAACCGCAAGCAGTTTATTTTTTCCGTCTTCGACAAAGGCGAACAGCTGAACGATGAAGCCGTTATTTTTAACAAAAGCGTCAAGCAATTCGGCAAAACGGTCGAAAGTAAGGCAGGGAATCACCGACCGCGGCACGGTTTCGCCGTTTTGAATCTGCAGGAGGCTGTCTTTTTTTATCTGCAGGTGGCTATCCATGAATTGTTCCTCCGATTATTGTGATGGTATCGAGGATGGTTGTGTAAAGCCCCTCGGGCATATAGATGCACAAAGAGATCGAAGCGGCAAGCAGCACATAGGGCGGGACAACGCGCAGGTAACGCTCGATGCCTATGACCTGGCCGACATTTGCCGAAAACGACATGTCGGTGACAATCTGCGCCGCGCCGGCAACCACCAGGATCAGCGCGAAAATAAACAGCGCAGCGTACACCGGATGTCCCATCTGAATGGCTCCGAGCAAAATAAACAGCTCGCTGATGAAAATCCCGAACGGCGGCAAACCTGAAATGCCGACGAAGCCCGCAAAAAACGACAGAAAGGTCTTCGGCAGAAATTTGGCCATATTGCCGACATTTTCGGCAAGCTTGGTCTGGAAACCGATAAAAATATTGCCGGCCGAGAGAAAGAGAGAAGATTTTATCAGCGAATGGTGGATCATATGGAGGATCGCGCCATAGAGAGCGATCCCGCCGATTCCCACGCCAAAGGCGATGATGCCCATGTTCTCGATGCTCGAATACGCCAGCATTCTTTTATAATCGGGCTGCCGGATAATAAAGACTCCGGCAACAAACATGGAAGTAAGACCGAAACCGATCAGAAGATTACTGGAAAACTCACCAAGACCTGCGAGATACATGAGGGTATGGACTTTATAGATGCCAAGAAAGGCGCAGTTGAGCAGGGCCCCCGACAACAGCGCCGACGCCGGGCTCGGCGCCTGACTGTGGGCATCGGGAAGCCAGGTGTGCATCGGCGCCAGACCCATCTTGGTGCCGAAGCCGATGACGACGAAGATGAAGCCGACCTTCAGCCAGAGAGGATCAAGGTTGGTGGCAACCGTATTGAGGGAGGTAAAAGTCAAAGCAACGTCGACGTCGGCAATATCGATCGACAGGGTAATAAAAAAACACCCGAGCAGGGCTAAAGCAATCCCCACCGAACAGATGATGACATATTTCCAGGTCGCTTCCAGTGCCGCCTTGGAACGATGGATAAAGATCAACGGCGCGCTCACCAGGGTCGTTGCCTCGATCGCGATCCACAGCACTATCGGATGATCGGCCAGGGTCACCATGCTCATGGTGCCGAGAAAGAGCAGCAGACAACCGATAAAGACCGGTTCGCTGCTGACTTCGGTATCCTGCATGTAGCAGATGGCGTAGCAGGCAATACACAAAAAGACAAAGGAAGTTACAAGCAGGACCAGCATACCGGCCGGTTCCAGGGCAAAAAACCGGTCGGCGAAAACGGATAGCTTGCCGAACCAGGCCATCATGCTCAGCTGCAGATGGAGCAGTGCGGCGATAAGCAGCATGCCCCGTCCCATGTTCGAGGGCAGAAACAATGCCGTCAGGCCGGTCAATATCGGCAGTACAAAAATGAGTTCCAGCATTTCATCAGTCCTTTAAGCTGTTGAGGAGATCGGTGTCGATATCGTCGAAGGCGTGATTGATATTATGGAGGATGATCCCCATGATCATGACGGCAACCAGAAGATCGAGCAGCACCCCGAATTCAATGACATAGATGGTGTGCGAATGTTTGGTGAGAGCGGTTCCCACCATATAAATGCCGTTTTCCAGCATCAGGTAGCCGATGACCTGGGTAATGGCCTTTCTCCGGCTCATCATCAGGAAAAAACCGGCCGACATGGTGGTAATGGCAGTCGTCAGCAGCAGTTCGGAGCCGCTGGCCATGGAGACATGCAGTTTCTCGGAGATAAAGATCGAAAGGAGGATAATGATCAGACCGGCAAAGAGCGAGGCATGATAGCCGATGATCGGTTCAATCTCTCTCTTGATGGTTATGCGTTTGAGGGCCACATACAACAGCGCCGGAATAAACACGCCTTTGATCAGGATCATGACCTGGAAGAAAATCAGACCGCCGCTGCCCATCCTGCTGTGATGTTCGAGCACAAGGGGAAGGAGCGAAACCATCACTCCCTGCAGGGCCATTATCTTGACGAGGGCGACAAGGCGGTTCGAAGCCAGCGACAAAAGCACCGACAAAAGGATTATCACCATGATTAACTCGTTTATATTAATCATTTAATGAACTCCATCGTAAGAATTGCGGCGAAAAACACCAGCGCAAGGGAAGTCAGGACAAACTTTGGCACCAGGTTCATCTTAAAGCGCGCCATGCCCGACTCGACCAGGCCGATCGCCACGTATACCAGGGCGATTCCGCCGAAAAACAGCGGAATCCGCAGAAAACCCAAGGAAGCATCGATGGGGAAAATAATCAGGAAGATAAAGGCGGAATAGAAGAACAGTTTATAAAAAGATCCGAGTTCGATAAGGGCTAAATCTGGACCGCTGTGATCGAGAACCATCACCTCGTGGATCATCGTCAGTTCCAGATGGGTGGCCGGGTCATCCACCGGGACCCTGGAGTTTTCGGTCAGCAAAACCATGAAGAGGGCAACGATTGCAAGAAGCAGCAGGGCACCGCCGGTGCCGGCCAGGCTGATCGGCGTTGTCCCGGTGAAATAGTCGGTAAAACTGAGAGCGCCGGTCATACGGTAAAAAAGCACCAGGACAGCAAAGATCGAGGCCTCGGCAAGTGTGCCGAAAAAAGCCTCACGGGCTGCACCCATTCCCTGAAAAGGTGAGGCGGTGTCAAGCGCTGCGGCGATGGTGAAAAACCGCCCGATGCCGAGAATGTAGAAGAGCACAATCACATCCCCGTGAAAAGCCAGCAGCGGTGTCACCCCGGCCAGCGGAAAAAACAGCAGGATCATGATCGCGCCGGCGCAGGAAACCAGCGGTCCGAGCTTGAACACAAAGGTGGTGCTGGTACTGTACACCGAGCCCTTACGCAAAAGCTTTGCCAGGGTGTAATACTTGATGAACAGCGGCGGCCCCTTCTTGCCGGCAAAAAATGCCTTCACCTTGAGAATAATTCCGGGAAAAAGCGGTGCGAGAAAGAGCGCGAGAGCGATTGTCAAAAAAGATTCCATACCCATTCCTTTTAGTATCTTACAGATTGATTTCTTGTTTTTACAAGAAATCAACCTGTCTCAAGGTACTTATATGAACGAGACCAGCAGCAGGATGCTGATCGTCACAATGATATAGCCTATATACAGCTGAACATTGCCATGCTGTATCCAGCGAAATTTTCCAAGAAGGGTCAGCAGCGGCAGCGCCACCCCCCGGTGTATGCCGACTTCGGCAATATCGTCGACCCGGGCCTCATATACCGTCCGGCCGGGAAAAATTTTCTCCAGCCTGACTTCAGTTTCCCGGACCATTGCAAACGGTCGGAAAAAATTGACCACGCTTCTGGCGTAGGAGGTACCGGTATACTGAATTCTTGCGGTGGGCCGGGTAAAGCCGCAGCCCCAGGTTGGCCCCTGGCTTACCACCTTGCTCCGGTAGAGGAGTTTTCTCACAAAGACCAGAACGATGAAAATAAAGAGGAAGAGCCGGGAGGCCAGGGCAAGGTTGGCCCCGATGGTGCCGATTGCCGCTTTGTCCACCTGGCCGGACGGTATAAGCTCGGACAGACCCCAGAAGGCCAGATTGATAAAATTCCCGGGAAAAAGACCGATAACCAGGCATGCACCCGCCAAAATTCCCATCGGCAAAGTCAAAAACCAGTTGCCCTCGCTTGCCTCTTCCGCCAAAGCTGTACGGGCCTCACCCAGGAAGACGATCCCCACAACCTTGGTGAAGCAGAAAGAGGCCAGACCTCCTATTACAGCCAGCGATATAATCGCAAGAATGGCCAGAATCATCGTCACATTGGTGTATGCCAGGCCCTGAAATGCGGCAAAATATATAAGGAACTCGCTGATAAATCCATTAAAGGGGGGCAAACCGGAAATTGAAACCGACCCAACCAGAAATGTTCGCCCGGTTACAGGCATCCTTTTCATCAGGCCGCCCATCTGATCGACATGCCCGGTGCCGGTCTCTTTGATAACCGCGCCGGCCCCAAAGAAAAGCAATGACTTGAAAATCGAATGATTCAGCACATGAAGCAAAGAACCGGCAAAGCCGAAACCCGCCATGACGACATTGTCATGGGAGACACCAATCATGCCGATCCCCGCACCCATGAGAATGATACCGATATTTTCCACACTATGATAGGCCAGCAGTCTTTTCAGATTGTGTTTTCCAAGAGCATAGAGCACGCCCAGGACCCCGGACACCATACCGAAAACCAGTACGGCCTGGCCGATGACTAGCTCGGTGCTGCCGAGACTGACATACACCCGGAAAATTCCATAGATCCCCATTTTGATCATTACCCCCGACATGATGGCGGAGATATGGCTCGGTGCGGCGGGATGAGCATGGGGCAGCCAGATGTGCAGGGGCAAGACACCGGCCTTTGAGCCGAAGCCAAGAAATGCCAGGAAAAACACGACCAGTTTTGCCTCGGCCGGGACGGTGGCGAATTGATCGAATGACATGCTGCCGGTATGGCTGAAGATAACCCCAAAGGCGGCAAATATCAGGAGTGCCCCAACCTGGGCAAAGAGAAAGTAGAGATAGCCTGCGGTTCTCGTTATCGCCTTTTCATAGTCATACATGACCAGCACGTAGGACGACAACGACATGATTTCCCATACTAAGGCAAAGGCCAGGATATTGGCGGCCATCGTCACCAGGGCCATGGAGGCGATGAGAATATTTGTGCAGAAAAAGCTGACCGCCATCCGCAGGGAATTTTCGGTTTTGTCGAAGTAGGAAAAACTGTAGATTGCCGCCAGGGGGCAGATTATAAAAATCGGCAGCAGGAAAAAAAAGCTTAAGTGGTCACAGGAGAATGCCAAGGTAAAAGCATGGAGCCACGACCACGACCAGGCCATTTCGCCCAGACTCTCTACCGATGAGAAGAGGGCCAAGAGGCCGGTGATGCAGCCGATCAGTGTGGTCGCCAGATAAACCCACTTGGTCAGCATCATTTTACGGTGCGTGAACAGGGGAATTGCTCCGCCTGCGACTACAATAGCCAGAGATAAAAGAAAAATATTCATGTTTTTTTAGAAGAATTATGTTTCAGATGGGCCTGGGACATCAGCCGGGAAGGCTTTGCCGGAAAGATCGAGTTCATACCGAACACAACTTCTCCTGCTGCATCAGCCTCACGAACAGATCGTCCTGCTCCAGGGCGCACTCTTCGCCCAAATCCCTGCCGGCCCGCTCCAGGTAGGCTTTCCAGGGCACGAAATACTGTTCCCCCTGTCCTTTAAAAGCGGTCATATCGATATCCAGCCCGGCCAGACACAACACATTTCCACTTTCCGGATGATGAGCCGTGAATGTCTCCAGCGCCCGGGCGAATTCCTGCCGGAGATGGATTTCCGCCGCCCGCAGATGCGGGGTCCGGTGTGTGACGATCCGGTTAAGATGGGGGAGAAGCGTTGCACAAATCCGACTGTTTTGATCCACGGCCAGATCGATACCGGCAAAAAAGAACAACTCGCTGCCGAGACAGCTGTCGATGGGAATACTCCTGCCTGATTTCCAGACAAATCTCCGGGCGGCAAGGACCTGCAGGAAACTCTCCGACAGCGCATACGAGGTCATTGAACCGGAGATCATCACGGGAGAATACGTACCGTCCTTGTCGGGTTCGGCTATCTTGTCGAGTCGGAGTATCAGCCTGGGGTTTTTCCCGTCCTTTTTCAAAAAACTTTGCGGCACAGTAATCAGATGCCGGCCCTGCTCGGTCTCGGTGAGGAAAATATGATCTTTGGCAAACCTGTACTGCTGCAGAAACGGGTCAATAAAACCGGCAGGGCATTGTTCGGCCGAGGTATCGGCACGCTCCCGAACCAGCAACTGCGGCAGACCACTGTATCCACCCCAGTTCGGATTGTACGAGACCCTGCATGAGAGGATAAGCACTGCAACGTCCTCCGTTGCAACGCCTTCCGGTGTGCCGGGAGAAGCAGCCCAGGTCGTGAAAAAAGAGCCCGCGCTCGAGATCTTTACCCGCCTGAAACCGAGCGAAGCACAAAAATTTTTTAATCTGGCAGTGAATTCCTCGTGGGGAATCATCCGTCCCTTGATCTTCAGGGAAGATGGAATCGATGGCGTTTGATCAGGAAGAAACGTTTTCATTGCGGACAGTTCAAGTTGAAATTTGAGATCATTCAGGCCTCTTCAGTACAAAATCGAGGCTTCGTCATCGACTTTATTCCTCGAAAGTAAAGCCAAACCATTTCAATTCATTTTCAGAATGAGCGGGAATAAATGCAATTTCACTGTTTTCAATGCGGCTGTGTAACTCTTTCATCCATAACAGGGCCTGGTTCTTCGAAAAAAACGGCCCGACTTCCGTCAAGGAGGTACTATCGAACATTCGCTGCCTGTTGAACCTCACCAGGTCTTCTTTGTCCTGGAAAATTCCTATAATTATTCTCATGCTTGATATTCCGAAATGCTCTTTTAATGATTCAAACCTCTTGACTGTCCAGGTGACTTGCAGTTTTTATGCCACGAAAAATTGTTCGAAGAAATTACTCCCCGATGTACTGAACAGGGAGGAATCGATGCTGATTCGAGTATAATACGGCTGATCTGGAAAGAGGATATCTGGGGCAGAATGCCCCAGAGGGGGACTTTTGCCTCACCTTAAAAAGGGGGGGGCTACAACTGTTCAAGACCAAAAAGGAGGATGGGAAGAAACCGGTTATTCCAGAGGCTTCTGCAGTCGGCGATACAATGTCTTACGGTCTATGTTCAGGATCTGGGAAGCAAGCGTCTGGTTGCCTTTGCTCATTTTGAGGACATAGGCAATGTAGCGTTCGGTCATCTCCTCCAGCGATATAAGTTCTGCGGGTTTATCGGTTTCCCAGAACAGGGAACGACTGGTGTGCAGCTGGATCTTTTCGGGAAGATCCTCGGGAACGATTTTTTCAAAGAGCGTCATGACGACACCATGCTCCATGGCATTGCGCAGTTCCCTGACATTACCAGGCCATTCGTAACTGAGCAGGCGCTTGACGGTCGAATCGGCAAGACCGGTCACCTTCTTGCCGAGTTTTTCGGCGAAATCGCCGACAAACTTTCGTGCCAGAAGGGGAATATCGGTGTCGCGTTTGCGCAGGGGCGGGATATCGACTTTAATCACATTGAGGCGGTAATAGAGATCCTCGCGAAACCGGCCTTCAGCTACGGCCTTCTCGATATCTATGTTGGTTGCCGCAAGAATACGCGCGTCAAAGCCCATTTCCTTGTTGCCGCCCACCGGACGAACAGTACGTTCTTCAAGCGCTCGCAGCAGTTTCGGCTGCAGGCTCTGCGGCATATCGCCTATTTCGTCGAGAAACAGCGTGCCGCCGCTTGCTTCCAGCAAAAGTCCGGTCCGGTCCTGCCAGGCGTTGGTAAAAGCGCCCTTCACATGACCGAAAAGCTCGCTCTCCAGAAGATTCTCGGGCAGCGCCGAGCAATTGATGGCGACAAAAGACTTTTCTTTGCGCCGGCTGTATCCATGCAGGGCTCGCGCCGTTATCTCTTTGCCCGACCCGCTCTCCCCGGTAAGAAGCACTGAAGTCTCGGTATCGGCGATACGCTGGAGGCGGCTGAACAGCTCCTGCATAAGCGGGCTTTCCCCTAAAAGTCCCGAAAAAGAATGAATCCGCTCGATTTCCTCGCTGAGTATTTTAACCTGTTTTTGCAGCTTGCGGTGCGCCACCGCCCGCTCGAGGGTGAGAGACAGGAGATCCATATCGAGCGGCTTGGTGATAAAGTCATAGGCACCCGCTCTAATCGCCTCAATGGCGGTCTCGAGCGACCCAAAAGCCGTCATCATGATCACCGGGATGTCCTGTCTTTTCTCCGTTGCCTCCCGGCATACCCTTATCCCATTGACATCCGGCAGGTTGATATCGGTAAGGATGACGTCCGGCTGCTCGTCGGATATCGCCGCAATCCCGGCCTGCCCACTGACTTTGGCACAAATCGTGAACCCTCGCCGGGACAAGCCGAAATCGAGCATATCGCACATGGCCTGATCATCTTCAATAACAAGGATATGTCCCTTCATGATGCGGCATCCTCAAGTCCGAGATACATTGAAAACTTCGCCCCTTTCGGCTGACTATTGTCGACCTCTATCCAGCCACCGTGCTCTTCGAGAAGTTCCTGGGCAATGGAAAGTCCAAGACCGGTTCCGAGCCCAATGTTCTTTGTAGTAAAAAAGGGCGTGAAGATCTTGTCGAGGTTTTCCGCCGAGATTCCCTCACCCTCATCGCTGATATCGATCCGCAAAAACTCCCTGAGCTGGTCGTCGGTATGGATCATCGATCGCAAATGGATATTTGTCACCTCCACCTGGACGGAGCTCTCCGCCGGCGTCGCCTGAATACCATTCATGATGACATTCATAAAAACCTGTTGAATCTGCTGGGCATCGATATGACAACACACCTTCGCCTCCTGTTGCACCTTGAGATGGAGGCTGACTCCCTGTTTCGTGGCAATTGGCGTAAGGAGATGAAAAACCTGCCGCAGCAGGGTCACCACATTTTCGCCGGCCTTCATAATTGTTCTTTTTTTACGCGAAAAATCAAGAAGATGCCTGATAATGAGAGTGATTCTTTCAGCCTGGGCCTTGATGATTTTTGCACAGTCGATGACTTCTCCACGCTCCAGCTCCTCGGAAATGATCATCTTGGCCCGCCCATCGACAACATTGAGCGGGGTCCCGATCTCATGGGCGATTCCTGCCGCTATCTGACCTACCGTCGACAGTTTTTCGGTATGCCGCAGTTGCTCCAGGGTCTTCAGCCTGGCAATGTTTTCAAAATGGATCTTTTCCTGGGCGATCAGCAGTCTGGTGCACATGTCGTTCATAAGCCGCGACAGGTTTACCAGTTCATCATCGCCTTTGATCTCCAGATCCGCTTCCAGGTTGCCCTTGCCGATCTCGATGGCCTTTCGCGAAAGCTTTTCAAGAGGTCTTTTGATCTTGATATTGATCAGCCAGTAGAGGATGATGCCGCTGATCATGGCCAGTAAAGCAGAAGTTATCAGAAAACGGATGAGTATACTTTGGGTGTATTCCCTGAGAGGTACGAGGGACTGGGTAAGCTGCAGCGCCCCGCCGCGATCTCCGGGTATCGCCACCGGAACGTAGGTGAAACGTTGCTGTATCCGGTTCTCATCCAGACCGACAAAGGAGATCGTCCGGGCGGTATCGGAGGTATTAAAAGCCCTTAATTCAGAATGCCGCATGCCATGCTCCTGCCGTATCTCATCGAGCCAAATCCAACGAATCGACAGCTTTCCATCCGCCCGGTTGGCATCTTCAACCAGCTGGATAGCCTTCCGAGAGCCGTTCTCTCTCCATGTCCGGGATATAATTTGGGCCATAATGCTGCCGATTTCTTTGGCATTTTCCTCCATGTCGAACTCAAACTGCTTGATCTGAGCTTCATAGCTGAGGTTGCCGTCGACTATGAGCAGACTGAAAATCCCCAGCAGCAGAAAGGAGTATATTTTGGAAAACAGGTTCATGGCGAAAAAGGCTAGCCCAGACTCTTTTCCACTCTGGGGTAAATCTCCGCCAGAAGATCTTCCCGTTGGAGGTAGGGACAGGGCGCATCGTAAGGGAAATCGCGGCACTGCCGGGGTCTCGCCTCGTGGACTGAGCACCTTTTACTCAACCGGCCGTCACTGAGAAAGATGCAGGAGCCGTCTTCCTTGACTTTAAAGGTATTTCTGTGCTCTATATACTGTTTTCGGACTTCGCCGTCACTCTGTTGAAAATGACGGGCCAGGCGATTGATATCGGTGGCGGTAACAAAGAGAGTTGAGCCAGGGAGCCGGTAACAGCAGAACGCCGGACAGTAATTGCAGAACACCCTGTTAAGCCCCGCTGCAGCTGGTTCTACGTTATTGGTCATAGATATATAAACAGATCAGAAAGTGAGGAGACAGGGGCCCTTGCCCTCGAGCGGCCTTACTCCTGCCACCTTGCCGATGATTTTCCCCGGCCTGGCAAAACGCTCGGCACTGCGGGCAAAGAACACTCCGGATGTTTTACTGGTAATTTGCAGCTTTTCGCCCTGCCCCGAATTTTTCATCGGTTGGGTGACGATGGCAATGACCTCTCCCTCTTCAACCATGTCTCCGAGATGCTTGATGTAGGTGAGGACCCCTGCGCTTTCCGCGCGCACATAATCGACCCCTTCAAGAGGTGTCGCCTCCACCGGAAGGTCCGGCAGCGGCTTTACTTCCCCGGCGATGAACCCGCGGCGCTGCAGAAAGCGGAAAAGATTATTCGCATCCTGTTCGGTGTACTCCGGATCGGTGTCGGCGACACCGCGCAGTTCGACTGTTGCCGCCAGGCAGGCGGGAGGAATCGGCACACCTGCAAATTTTGCGGCCAGCTCCCACCAGATCTTGCTGTTAGCCTCATCGAAAGGCATATCGCCGGAATCCTTGGCGAGTAAAGTCGCAGCTGCCCCCATCTGGGCGGACAAATCGGCTCCTTCCGGCCAGAGCGCCGTACCCATGTAGACGTGCAGCAGAGCCTGATGATCACAGTGGAGATCGAGGACAATGTCGGCATCGTGGGAGAGGGTGAGGAGCAGATGTTTGAGCGCCTCGACTTCCGTTGCCGGCTGCCTGGCCTGGAGGATTTCGCCGGCACATTTCCTGATTACCGCGACGTTTGCCAAAGAATCGTCACCGAGCAGGCCCTGCAGCCGATCGGCAAGTTCACCCGCCAGATCGTCATAGCGGCGGTTGAAATTGACATTGTCGCTGTCGTCGAAACGGCCCTGGATCGTATCGGTTCCCCATTGTGAAAGACCAATCGGGTTGGCCACCGGGACAACGATGATCTGTCCTTTTATCTCCCCCGCCGCATCGGCTTTATGCAGCAGCTCAAGCAACTTTCCGGCAACAAGATACCCAGGCGCCTCATCGGCATGCAGCCCAGCCTGAATGTATACTTTGCGGTCGGCCTCACTCGGTCCGAAGTGAACACTGATCAGTTTTCTTTCAGTACCGACTGCTGCTTCCGGCAACTGGTGTTGCCTGACCGTACACGTCTTCATTATCTTCATATGGGTGCCTCGATTTCCGTACTGTTCTCTTCCATGGGCATTAAATGCTGATGCCAGCGTTTCTCCAACTGTCTCACCAGAAAAACGATAGTGAAAGTAATCGCCATGTAAAATACCGCGGCGGTGAGAAATGCTTCATAAGGGCTGTAATACCTTGAGTTGACGATCCTCGCCGCACCGGTAATATCGATTATGGTGATAACGCTGGCCAGGGCGCTGCCGTGGAGCATGAAAATTATTTCATTAGAATAGGCCGGCAAGGCTCTTCGAAAAGCGCTGGGCAGAACGATCCGCCGCAGCATCAAAGATGTTGACATACCGGCCGCCCTTGCTGCCTCTATCTCTCCGTGCGGTGTTGCGACAATGGCGCCCCTGATAATTTCGGTGGTATAGGCACAGGTATTCAAGGAAAATGTAAACAGCGCGCAGAAATAAGCTTCTTTGAACAGCGGCCAGAGAAAGCTTTCCTTCATCGCATCGAACTGACCCAAACCGTAATAAACAAGAAACATCTGAACAAGGAGCGGTGTTCCCCGGAAAAAATAGACGAACGCCCTGATCGGGGCCTGAACGACCAGACTTGCCGAAGTCCTGAGAACAGCCAGGGGAATCGCCATGACAAGGCCGATGACAAGCGAGATCGAGACCAGAATAAGGGTGTTTTTCAGCCCCTGCAGATAGATCTCCAGATTTCCGGTAATAATCGAAAAATCCATGGCTATTCCCTTCTCACTCCGACACTGTAACGTTTTTCCAGATACCTCAGCAGATAAATGGAAACGGTGGTGATAAGCAGATAATTGATGGCAACCACCACATAAAAAGTGAACGGCTTCCGGGTCGCCCCGGCGGCCATGGCCGCTTTTCGCACCATATCGTCCAGGCCGATAATGGAAACCAACGCAGTTGTCTTGATAAGCACCAGCCAGTTATTGCCGAATCCGGGAATGGCATGCCGGACCATCTGCGGCAGCAGGATACGGCGGAAAACCTGACCACCGGTCATGCCATATGCATAACCCGCCTCCAGCTGGCCGCGGTTGACGGCAAGTATTGCTCCCCGAAAGGTCTCGGTCATATAGGCCCCGAAGATAAAGCCGATGGTCGAGACGCCTGCGATGAACGGATTGATATCGATATATTCATCATAGCCGAAGACAGGACCGATTTGGTTGATGAAAACCTGGCCGCCGAAAAAAATCAGCAGCATCAGCACCAGATCGGGAATTCCTCGAATAACGGTGGTGTATACTTTAGCGGTAATGCTGAGTGCAGGCGAACTTGAGAGCTTGGCCAAGGCCCCGATTATACCGAACAGCATCGCTACAAAGAGCGATAAGAGGGAAACTTCAAGGGTTAAAACCGTCCCCTCCAGAATGCTTGGCCCGTAACCGTGTAAAGAAAACATCGGCCCCGGCTATATAAGCTGCGGCAACTGCCCCCTGCCGGCGGCTGCCTGCAGGGGGTGTTTGCCAAGATTTCGGCGGCTATTCACCGTAGACATTGAAATCAAAATATTTGTCCTGAATAGTCTTGTAGGTGCCGTTGGCCCTGATGGTATCGATGGCTTTGTTAAACATCCCGGCCAGCTCTTTATCCTCTTTACGGAGAGCAATACCGGCGCCTTCGCCGAACCATTTCGGATCGCTGAGATCGGGACCGATAAACATGTAGTCCTTGCCTTCCGGCTTCTTCAGAAAACCGTCGGAAAGGGCCACGCTGTCGGCCAGCAGCAGGTCGACCCGGCCGGCGACGATATCGAGATAGGCCTCATCCTGGGTGCCGTAGCGCTTGATGTCCACATCGTTGCCGTAATTGTCGGTGAGATACTTGTCATGGATGGTGGCTCGCTGGACGCCGACCGATTTGCCTTTAATCGCCTCGCGGGAAAAGGACTCCATCGACCCTTTTTTGGTTACGAATTTAGCTGGAGTCTGATAGTACTTGTTGCTGAAGGCAACCTTTTGCTTGCGTTCTTCGGTAACGGACATGGAAGCGATGATCGCATCATATTTTTTTGCCAGAAGACCCGGAATAATACCGTCCCAGTCCTGTGCCACCAACGTCACCTCCACCCCCATGGCCTCGCCGAGAGCCTTGGCAATGTCGATATCGAAACCGGCAAGTTCGCCATCCGGTTTGACATAACTGAACGGAGGATAGGCTCCCTCCACCCCGATTCTGACCTTTGTCCACTCTTTTGCCACGACCGTACCGCAGGCGGCGAACATCATACAGATTGCAACAACCAGTATCCTTCTCATTTTCCCTCCTTGTTGGTATGAAAAAACTCTCTTCCCTATTTACATCATTGCTGTGACGAAGGTTTTAAAACGATCCGTTTTCGGCGCAGCGAACACTTCTTCAGGCGAACCGTCCTCAATGATCAGTCCCTGGTCGAGAAAGATAATGCGGGAACTGACCTCCCTCGCAAAACCCATCTCATGGGTGACGACAATCATGGTCCGTCCCTCAAGGGCCAGACTCCGCATGACCTGCAGCACCTCGCCCACCAGTTCCGGGTCGAGGGCGGATGTCGGCTCGTCGAAAAGGATAACCTCGGGTTCCATTGCCAGAGCCCTGGCAATGGCCGCCCGCTGCTGCTGTCCCCCTGAAAGATGAACGGGATAGGCGTTGTATTTATCGGCTATACCCACTTTGTCGAGATAGTGCATCGCGCTCTCCCGCACTTCCCTTCGGCCTTTTTTGAGAACATGGAGCGGTGCCTCCATGACGTTGTCGAGGATGGTCATATGCGACCAGAGATTGAACTGCTGAAAGACCATGGCAAGTTTGGAACGAATCCGCTCGACCTGCCTTTTATCCGCCGGGAGATTCCCCCCCCGTCGGTTTTTTTTCATCAGGACCTCTTCTCCCGCCACCCGGATTATGCCGCTGTTGGGGATTTCGAGCAGATTGATACAACGCAGAAGAGTGCTCTTGCCGGAACCGGACGAGCCAAGGACAGAAATGACCTCACCCTTGCAGGCCATAAGGCTGACGCCTTTCAGCACCTCGTTTGTGCCGAAACTCTTATAAAGATTCTCTACCTCGACAGCTTGCCGGCTAGTGTTCATAAAGCCCTTTGGTTATGCTGATTGAGAGACTTTCGGAGGATGTACGCCGATTCCATGGTATACACCCATTGCATACTAGAGAATGCCTTCAAAGTCAAACCCAAAGGTCAGGCAAAGTACTCCTGAAAAAAAAGATCAACCCGCGGAAATCAAAGTCTTAATTATATCCCGCTTGCCGATGACCCCTACCAGTGCATCCCCGCGCATTACCGGCAGGGTATGGACTTTTTTTTCGGCCATGATGGTTGCGATCTCATCGATAAAGGTTTCCTCCGTCACCGTGATTGGAGCCGAAGAACATATATCCCGCACCGTCACTCCAGCCATCTTTTTCATCTCCTTGCCGATTCTGTCAGGGTTCTCAAGATAAATAACGGAATCAAGGATGGTCACTACAGTTGGGATATGAATCTTTTTTTTCTGATCGATCAGATCATTCTCGGTAACCACCCCGACAAGCATGCCGGCTTCGTCAAGCACCGGCGCACCGCTTATTCCATGCGATGCCAGAAGCAGTGCCAGTTCTGTCACCGTCATCCCCTGTGGCACGGTAACAACATTTTTTGTCATAATATCAATAGCTTTTTGCATATAATCTCCATTTTTGCCGGATCCTATCCGGATTTCACGAATACTCTCTAGGTAAACGGATCACGAACGTTGAACCCTTGCCAGGCTCGGATAGAACCTCGATGGTTCCTTTATGTTGAGTGACAATAATATCATTGGCAATCGCCAATCCTTGCCCGGTTCCTTTATTCACTGCCTTTGTTGTAAAAAATGGATCGAATATTTTCTTTTGTATTTCCCCATTCATTCCGATTCCGTTGTCAGTCAATTGTATTTCCACAACATTTTCCGCCGCTCTGGTGCTTATCGTAATCAACCCCTTGCCGTCGTCGGATTGTTCGGGTCTTGCCTCTATGGCGTGCACACTATTCATAATCATTATAAGGATGACCTGATTAAACTGATCGATAAAACAAGGCACATCAGGCAACTCCCGGTCAAGGTCCAGAACTATCTCGGCGAGATATTTCCATTCATTCCGGGTCACAGTCACCGTTGTTTCAATAGCTGCGTTCAGATCGCATTTCTCCGCGAACTCACCGGCTGGATGAGTAAAACGTTTCATGGCCCCGACAATTGACTGGATACGGCACAATCCCTCTCTGGACTGCTCCAGGGCACCGGGGATTTCCTTGGCCAGGAACTCCCAGTCGGCAACATCGAATGATTCCCGGAGTTCTCCCAGGAGTGGGGCTATTTCTCCAGGCTGGTCCGGTGTACCGATCAAATTTTCAATATGGCCCATGACTCCGGCAAGATCATAATAGGCTTCGGCAAGAAATTCGAGATTGGTGACCACGTACTGGGTGGGAGTGTTTATCTCATGGGCGATACCTGCTGCCAGACGGCCGACGGATTCGAGTTTTTCAGCCTGAGTCAGGCGGCGTTGCATGGCAGAAATGTCGGTGACGTCACGCAGCGATACGACCCGGCTGATTCTTTCAAATTGCGAGACCTCGGAAGAGGCAAAGGCCATGCTGAGCGGACGACCGTCGATATTCATGACATATTCCCCCTCACTTGCCCGTTGTAATTCCTGTTGCAGACGGCCAAGGAAGAAATCGCGCATCTCTCCGACATCCCGGTTAAGCACCCGAGCCCAGTTTTCGACAATTTTCGTAAAGGAAGCGTTCCATTCAATAGCCCTGTACTCCGTATCTACGGTGATGAGCCCCTGCGGTACTACATCGAAGATCTGTTCAATATATTCCTTCTGTTTTTTTATTTCTTCCACAGCCTGACGCAAGTCTTCGATTTTGCTTTTGAGCGTCTTGTTGGCATCACTGATCCGGCAGTACAGGAAGGCATTGATATACAGCAGAGCCGCCATCAGACACGCAGTAGCGATGACGTAAAAAGTGGTATCGCGCCAATCTACTTCTATCCTCCCTATGGATTTCCCATCCCTTTGTATTTCGTTGACAAATATTTTAATGCTCACCAATCCAAAATGGCTGAGCAAGGAATCGATGCCTGTCAACGACGACTTGGCGGTTTCGTAAAAGAGCCTTTCATCCGTGCTGAAAATACGTATTGCCCGATAATCGTCACGGGCAATGACTGCCGAAACGAACCCTTCTATACTCTCTCTATCATAATTCCATAAAGGTCCGCTGAGCATTCGGGCATGTTCGGCGACAGCGGTCTCAAGCTTTAACTGAGTGTGAACCTGGTAGTATCTGACAAACACTCCCAACCCGCACAATATTACCAGAAACACCAATATGTTGAGAGATCTTGTCGGTTTTTCCATATCTTTCAGTCTGGCCGTTCACATGATTGCGTTGCCGTTACACTCAACAGGTTGTTGTATGAGTATAGGTGAGAGACGGTTCCTGCGTCAAATGAATCGACAATTCGAACTCGGGCAAAATCCACAATGACCCACCCACAAGATCGTCCATCTCCTTGGTCACAACCAATATAAAAATGGTAGTTGTTTACTGATTCAGAGGAAATGAAAACGACAATTGGCCTGTATGAACTGCAAATTTACCGAAAATCGATGTAATAAAAAATTAGCATGTTTTTGGCACTTTTTGTGCTATATTCGAAAGAATCGTCCCTTCGCCAGCTCCTCACAACCATTCAGAGGAATTACTTTAGACATTACCAGGAGATACCATTATGACAGCGGTTGCCGTAAAGGAGCCAACATCACAAAATATTGGTCTTGGATTGGCCGATATCACTATCTGTGAATCCGAGATATGTTACATAGATGGGGAGGAAGGCCGACTCATTTACCGGGGCTATGATGCCATTGAATTATCCAAACAATCGACCTTTGAAGAGGTCGCCTATCTTCTCTGGTATGGAGCTTTGCCAAGACCGACTGAATTCAAGGCATTTCTGGCCGGCTTTACCGGATCGATGGAGCTTCCCGTCGAAACCGTCATGATTCTGCGAATGTTTCCCAAGGCTGCGACCCCGATGGAGGTAATCAGAACTGCCGTTTCCTCCCTCGGCCACTGGGATCCGGACAGCGGCAATACCGGTCTTGACGCCAACCTGCGCAAAGCCCAGCGACTCACCCTGCGCATCCCTTTGCTCATTGCCGCCCACCAGCGGCTCCGGGAAGGGCAGGAACCCATAAAACCGATTCCCGGGCATGGCATTGCCTACAATTTCCTCTATACCCTGTTCGGCAAGGCACCGGATCCTCTTGCCGAAAAAGCGTTTGACGCCGCCCTGATTCTTCACGCCGATCACGAGTTGAATGCCTCGACATTTTCCGCCCGGGTCACCGCCTCGACCATGGCCGATATCTATTCTTCGGTAACTTCGGCAATCGGCACCCTGAAAGGGCCGCTGCACGGAGGCGCGAATATGGAAGTCATGCAGCTCTTGAGAGAAATAGGCGATCCGGGCAAGGCCCGCGCCTTTATCGAAGACAAGTTGGCCAGAAAAGAAAAAATCCCGGGATTCGGCCATCGGGTGTATCGTTGCGAAGATCCCCGGGTCGACGTGTTACGTAATTATGCGCAGATCCTGGCGGAAAAAACCGGCGACACGACCTATTTCGAAATTACTCAGGAAATCCAGAAAGTTGTCGTTGAACGTACCAAGGTATTTCCAAACGTCGATCTTTTTACTGCCTCACTGTACAACGCCATAGGCTTGCCGATGGAACTGTTCACTCCGATTTTCGCAATCAGCAGGACCGTCGGCTGGACCTCCCATATTCTCGAGCAATGGAGCAACAACAAGCTAATCCGTCCGCGAGCCGAATACATCGGCCCCAAATCATATTGCTACATTCCGATAAAAGAGCGGGCTCGCGGTTAACCGGGCACCGGCAATGCAAGCCCACACCTCATAAAACAAAACCATGCCGGCCGGACCTGTCGTCCGGCCGGCGACTCAAGGTTTCACCATGCTTACTACATTGATAATACTGGATAGTGTTTCCGACTGGAAACCCTATTATGAAACCGACAGCATCATTACCGCCGGCGAGTATCTGCAGAACGAGAAACTCAGCCAGGAAAATCTGCTCATCATCAATTTGTGCAGTGATCTCAGCTACAACTCGGAAGGGTATTACTGCTCGCTGCTGGCCCAGGCGAGAAAACACAAGGTCATCCCTTCTGCCGATGCGATCAACAGCCTGGACTGCGACAGGACCATCAAGCTGCAGGGTCTGCTGAGAAAAACCTGCCATTCCTGGGTCAGCAGCAATTCCATCCAGAATGGCGGTGACGCACCATGTACCATTGATATCTTTTTCGGCGATTGCGAGGTCCCTGCTCTCAAACGGCTGGCGAAGTTTATCTTCGACCAATTTCCTTTCCCGATGCTGAGAGTGACCTTCGCCGACAATAAATTTTCCCAGCTTGATCATTTTCGCACTCTGTCTCTGAACGAGCTGGACGATGCCCAGCAAACCCTTTTCGCCAACGCCATCGATCGCTTCAATAAAAAGATCTGGCGCTATCCGAAAAGCAAGAAGTCCTTCGGCTACGATCTGGCCATCCTTCACGACCCGAAAGAGAAGATTCCCACAAGTAACGCCTCGGCGCTCCATCTCTTTGTTTCCGAGGCCAAGAAGATGAACATCAATGCCGAACTCATCACCGCCGACGATTCCGCCCGGCTGATGGAATTCGATGCCCTGTTCATTCGTCAGACAACCGCCGTCAACCACATTACCTACCAGCTTGCCAAAAAAGCGCAGCAGGCGGATATGGTAGTGATCGACGACCCGACCTCAATCATTCTCTGCACCAACAAGGTCTACCTGAAAGAACTGCTCGACCGGGAAAAAATCCCCTGTCCGCTTTCCCGGCTGATCTTCAAAACCAACCCGGTAAGCTATGAAGAACTGAGCAGCTCTCTTGGCGCAACCATGGTAGTGAAAGTTCCCGATGGGTCGTTTTCCATAGGAGTGACCAAGGTTGCAACCAGAGATGAATACGAACAGGCAATCGAGGAGCTGTTTCCCCGCTCGTCGATTCTGCTTGTCCAGGAGTTTGTGCCGACCGACTTCGACTGGCGAATCGGCGTCCTCGGGGGAGAATGCATCTACGGCTGTAAATACTTCATGGCCCGCGGCCACTGGCAGATAATCCAGCATCGGGCCAACAGAATCCCCAAGGCAGGCGGTTTTGAGACGATTCCACTCAATAGCATCCCTTCCCGGGTCCGTAAGCTGGCGGTCAAAGCCACTTCACTCATCGGCAAAGGACTGTACGGGGTGGACATCAAGATGGTGGGCGAACAGCCGATCGTCATCGAGATAAACGACAACCCTTCCCTCGAACACGGAGTGGAAGATACCATAATGGGCAATGAGCTGTACCGAATCATCCTCCGGGAATTCGTCAACAGGCTAAACAGCAAGCAGCATAAGTAAAATGACCGGGTATCTCTTTGTACCGGCGGTACCGGCCGATGTCGATCAGCTTGCGGCACTTGAAATCTCCCTGTTCAAAACCGACCGTTGTTCGAAGAAAAGCTTCAGGTACTTGATCAGGCGAGCTCACGTTCTCGTGGTCAAACGGCAAGATAGTGCCGAAATTCTCGGTTACGCCATTTTGCTGGGCAGAAAAAACAGCCGCAAGATGCGGATCTATTCCTTTGGGATCACGGCGACAGCCAGGGGGGAAGGACTGGCGGGCAAGCTCCTGGAGGTACTTGAAAGAATTTCCAGGGACAGCAAATGCACAATGCTCACCCTGGAGGTAAGCGACAGCAATATTGCGGCTCTCGGCTTGTATAAGAAACATGGTTTTGCCCAATACGGCTTTCGCCTCGGCTACTACGAGGATGGCGGTCACGCAATTCTCATGCGAAAAACTCTCGATTAGGTGCCGATAAAAAGATGATTATAGGCTGCACGGAAGTAGTTTACATAAACGAAGTCAAAGGCCACGGGGTGTTAGCCACGGCAAGGATCCCGAAAGGCACGGTAACCTGGGTTTTTGACGACCTTGACCGGGAGATTCCCATGGACCGGCTTGATCGGTTTTCCGAACCCTGCCGGGAGGCTGTCCTCACCTATTCTTACCGGAACAACAAAGGCAACCTGGTTTTCTGCTGGGACAACGAGCGTTTTATCAATCACAGTTTCCGTAACAATTGCTGCCTGACGCCCTACAACTTTGAAATTGCCATCAGAGACATCGAGCCGGGCGAGGAACTTACCGACGACTACGGCTTCTTGAACATTATCGCCCCTTTTTCCGTCGATTCCGAAGGGACCGACCGTAACACCGTCTACCCTGACGACCTCCTCCGCTACAGCGATCGCTGGGACAGCCAACTGCGAAATGCCTTTACTCGTCTGCCGGAAGTCGAACAACCCCTGCGGCAGGTATTCAAACCGGAGGTCTGGAAACTGGCCGTATCAATTGCCCACGGCAAAACAACCATGGCATCCATTAGAAATTGTTATTATGATCAAAACCTTTAGCGGATTCCCGGATAACAATATTCGGCAATCCATCAGCTTTAATTAATAAAATGCCTACTAGACGGCAAAAGACCGTATATATCTGCTGCCATGCTAGTGTCGATTTTTATTTTTTGCACCTTGTAAGCTTAAGAAATGAAAGATGAACTTGCTTCTCTCGACATAGGCCACCAGGTTCGTTCGCTCCGCAACCGACGCGGGCTGACGCTGCAGGATCTGGCTGACCTTACCGGGCTGTCAAAACCCAACCTGTCCCAGATCGAGAACAATCTGGTTACCCCGCCCATCGCCACCCTCTTAAAAATTGCCACAGCCCTGGGTGTCTCTATCGGCCATTTTTTCCAGGCCAACAACCAGGACAGCAGCATGGTGGTGACGAGGAAAACGGACAGATACGGCGTCGCCAAAGGCCCCCATATTTCGCACATCGGCTATCAATACGAGCCCCTCGCCTACCCGAAAGTAGACAAGAGCATGGAACCTTTCATCGTCCATATGGAAGAAAGAGAGGCCGATGCGATCGTTTACAACAATCATAAAGGCGAAGAATTTCTTTATGTCCTGGAAGGCAGGCTCGAATTTCGCTGCGGTGAGAATGTCGTCGTACTCGAAGAGGGCGACAGCCTCTATTTCGATTCTATCGTTCCACACGGCTACCGCGGGATCGGCGGGCCGGCCAAAACTCTGGTGGTAATCTATAAACCGAGCTGATCTTGCGCATGCTCGGTTTCCCATTCTGCGTTTCCCTCCGACACAGTCACCCCCACCGATCTGTACTACCCAGATTTTGTTCCGTTCCAAATATTTATTTTTGACGACACGAAACACAAAAATTACGCCATTACCCTTTAGAATCAGCACACTTGCTTGATTATATGTTATTTATTGCAGCCGACTTGATTCGTGTCTCACGTTTATTATGTTTGACTATAATGAATATTTTTTATTATAATAAAACATAAGCAGAATAAAATACTACCCGGGGAGGCTCAAAAATGGCTGAATTGAAGGGAAGAGTGCGCATTGCGACCAACAGTTGTAAAGGTTGCGGCCTCTGTATTATTGCTTGTCCCGAGGAAATCATCGTCATCGACGAAAGCACGGTAAACCTCAAAGGCTACAGTCCAGCCTCCATCTCTTCTCCGGCACAATGCATTGGCTGCGGCAACTGCGCCCTGATGTGTCCCGACTCCGTTATCACTGTCGAGCGATTTACCGTGAAAAGGAGGGCCGAACATGTCTAAGACCTTGATGAAAGGCAATGAAGCACTTGCCCTTGCCGCCATCAAAGGCGGGTGCACCCATTTCTTCGGTTATCCCATCACGCCGCAAAATGAAATCCCCGAATTTCTGGCAAGAGAATTTCCCAGGACCGGCGGGGTCTTTCTCCAGGCCGAAAGCGAACTGGCGGCCATCAATATGGTGTACGGTGCGGCAGCCGCCGGCGGCAGGCCGATGACTTCTTCATCCTCGCCTGGCATTGCCCTGATGCAGGAAGGCATGTCGTCCCTTGCCGCGGCCGAGCTGCCCTGTGTCATTGTCAACGTCCAGCGCGGCGGCCCCGGCATCGGCACCATTCAGCCCTCCCAGGCCGACTACTACCAGATGACCCGCGGCGGGGGCAATGGCGATTACCGGATTCTTTCTTTTGCCCCGTCCACCGTCCAGGAAGGCGCGGAAATGATGATGGCGGCTTTCGACCTGGCAGAAATCTACCGCACTCCGGTGTTCATCGTCAGCGACGGCATGCTGGGCCAGATGATGGAACCGGTTGAACTCCCGGAAAAAACTCACCGCGAACTGCCGGCAAAAGATTGGCTGGCGGTAGGCCATGGCGGCAAGCGCAAACCGAATACCGTTAAAACCCTGGCCCTCGACCCCATCGTGCTGGAGCAGAGAAATCTCGATCTCCAGGCCAAATACGCCCGGATCGCCGCCGCCGAAACCCGCTGGGAAAGTTACCGCACCGAAGGAGCCGAAATCATCCTCTGTGCCTATGGCTCGACGGCCCGCATTGCCAGGAATGCCATCGATCTGCTGGCGGCTGAAAAAATCACCGCGGGCCTTATACGCCCCCAGACTTTATGGCCGTTTCCCGTTGCCGCCTTCGAGGGCCTCCCCGAATCCTGCCGTATGATTCTTACTGTGGAAATGAGCTGCGGCCAGATGGTCGACGATGTGCGGCTGGCGGTCAACGGCCGGTTACCCGTCGCCTTCTACGGCAGGTCAGGCGGGATCATTCCGGTTCCGGAAGAAATCGCGGCAAAAGTTAAAAATCTTCTCGGGAGGGCATAATGACTGTTATCTATGCAAGATCAAAGGGCCTGACCGACAAAGACACCCATTATTGTCCCGGTTGCACCCATGGCCTCATTCACCGGCTGGTTGCGGAAGTGCTGGTGGAACTCGACCTGCTGAACGACGCTATCGGCTGTGCCTCGGTGGGCTGCTCGGTGCTGTCGTATAACTACCTCAACGTCGACATGATCGAATCGGCGCATGGCAGGGCTCCGGCCGTGGCCACCGGCGTCAAAAGAGTCCATCCCACCAAGCCGGTTTTCACTTATCAGGGCGACGGCGACCTTGCCTCGATCGGGACCGCAGAAATCGTCCACGTCGCGCATCGCGGTGAAAAGATCACCACCATCTTCGTCAATAACGCCATCTACGGCATGACCGGCGGACAGATGGCGCCGACCACACTTCCCATGCAGAAGGTCACCACCGCGCCCGAAGGCAGGGATGTCGCCCATTGCGGCATGCCCTTGAGAGTCTCGGAGATGATTGCCCAGATCCCCGGAGCCGCGTATGTAGAACGGGTTTCCGTCCACAGCCCAAAGGCCGTGCGCCAGGCTAAGAAAGCGATCCGCAACGGCTTTCTCTGCCAGATGGGCGGCTTTGGTTTTTCCCTTATCGAAGTGCTTTCGACCTGTCCGACCGGCTGGGGGCTCTCGCCTGTCGATTCCCTGCAGTGGTTGGAAGATAACATGATCCCCTATTATCCACTCGGTGTCCTGAGATCACCGGAGGAGGCGTAAATGTGTAACGAGCGAATACTCTGTGCAGGCTTTGGCGGTCAGGGAGTCATGTCCCTGGGACAACTCCTGACCTATGCCGGAATGATCGAGAACAAGCACGTAACCTGGTTGCCGTCCTATGGTCCGGAGATGCGCGGCGGCACGGCGTACTGCAGTGTTGTGGTCTCCGACACGCCGGTCGGCTCGCCGATTGTGACCCGCAATGCCACCTGCGTCATTGTCATGAATCTGCCCTCGCTGCTGAAATTCGAGCAAAGCGTGGCGCCTGGCGGCGTGCTGCTGGTGAACAGCTCCCTGATCGACAAGCCTGTCGACCGGCAGGACATCCGGGTCTTTGCCATTGCCGCCAACGACCTTGCGGCGGAATGCGGCAATGCCAGAGCGGCGAACATGATCATGCTGGGCGCGTACCTGGCCCTCTCCAAAGTGGTGAGCGTTGAAAGTGTCGCCCTGGCGTTTAAAAAGGTTTTCGGAGAAAAGGCGCATCGCCTGCTGGATCGGAACATTCTCGCACTGCACCGTGGTGCCGAGGCAGTGCTCGGAACAAAACAGGCCATGGCCGCGTGATAGATACAAAACAGACCATAGAGTTGCAGAGGAAATGCCAATGAACAGATATACGGAGCTCGAAATACCCGGTTATGAAGAGGTCGTCAGGTGCGACAACCCCGAAGTCGGTTTCACCGCGTGGATCGCCACCCATAATTCCCACCGCGGTCCGGCTCTCGGCGGCTGCCGGGTATGGCGTTACGAATCGGCGGATTCAGCCCTGACCGATGTCCTGCGGCTCAGTAAAGGAATGACCTATAAAAACGCCCTCGCCCGCCTCCCTTTGGGCGGCGGCAAAAGCGTTGTCCATGCCGATCTGAAAAAAGTCGACCGGGTTGCCCTCTTCGAAGAAATCGGCAATTTCGTCGAGTCCCTCGACGGACGATACATCACCGCCGAGGATGTCAACTCGACTCTCGAAGACATGGTGGCGGTGAAGCGCCGGACAAGCCATGTCGCCACCGTCGGCGCCAGCGGCAACCCGAGCCCCTTCACAGCCTACGGGGTTTATTGCGCCATCAAGGCCAGTGTGAGACATACCCTGAAAAGAGAACGGCTGGACGGGCTTACCGTCGCCATCCAGGGGATCGGCGAAACAGGCGGCAGGCTTGCCGAACTGCTGAAAAAGGACCATTGCCGCATAATTGCCTCGGATATCAATCAGGATCATATCGACGCCCTTGCCCGGAAACTCGATTTCGAGCTGGCGAGACCGGATGAGATCTACAGCGCAGCGTGCGATATTTTTGCGCCCTGCGCTTTGGGCGGGATTCTCAACAGCCGGACCATTCCAGGCCTGCTCTGCCAGATAGTTGCCGGCAGCGCCAACAACCAGCTGCATACCGAGGAAGACGGCGCCCTGCTGTACCGGCGGGGCATTCTCTATGCTCCGGATTACGCCGCCAACGCCGGCGGGGTGATAAATATCAGCTGCGAGATCGGCAAGGCCTACGACGAAAAGCAGGCCATGCAGCGGACTGCGGCAATTGGGGAGACACTGCTGGAGATATACAAATTGTCCGATCGGCAGAAAAGGCCGACAAATCTGGTTGCCAACTCCCTTGCCGAAGACCTGTTCGGCATAGACACGCGAGTCTTCTGAGAATTCATCTCCTTCCCGAGACCGCCGTCGATCGGTCTCGGGACTTCCTGCCTGTTTTTCTCCTCGATTCATGCTTATTTTGGGATTGGCAGCAGAGAAAAACCACTCTTCTCTTTTTTCATCTTCCAGGTGACAGAATGAAGTTTATTCAAGCACGAATACGCGGACAAGGAACGGCCAGAGAAAGCAGGTGGATTGATCTGTCGCCTCGCCTGAACCTGTTTCACCTTCCCGACGAGAGCGTGCGTACCTCGTTTCTGCAAACCCTTGCAGCTGTCAATCCGCTCTTCTCCTGCCACGAAACCAGACCCTTTGCCGACTTCCCACGCACAGTCACAGAACGGGGATACACCAGGAAAATTCAGCCGGAAAAACGGACGGTGGCGCTTGCCATCTTCAATTCCACCCCGGACCTGGTGAAGGATCTCGCTGCGCTCAGTCCGCATCTGTTCGAAACGGACAGGATTGAAGTAGGTAGAAGGCTTGATTATTCACGCTGGATCAATTTTGTTGAAATTGCCTCTTCAACCCGGTGGAGCGAAATTTCCGGGGACATGCAACATCTGCTGAGCATCGCCGAGAAAATTGTCCCGGAAAAAACGAAAACCCTTGCCGGCCTCATCAAATCGTTAAAACCATCCGACCGGATAAAGGATGGGATCGACCTACTCTTTGCCGACTGGCTGGCCTCCCTGCCACCGGCAATCACCGAAAGCTCAGGGCATCTTATCGACAAGCTGCAGGACGCCGTCCGCCGCGCGGATCACTTTCACGCCGCCCGCAGGATCATCGAACGGAGGCTGCCGCTTTGTGTTGTTCTGACTGCCTCGCCATCGTCCCTCTCCGCCCTCATCGGCGGGATCACCGACAAGACAAGAGCACTGGGCATTACATCGGCAAGCGAGATACACGACTTCCTGGCAGAACTCAACCATCACCTGGCAACCGCACATTCCGGCATGATGCTGCACCTTGCTGCAACCGGCTCAGGATTTGCCCTTTCGGCTACGCCGGCACTGGAGCAGATACCCACTACTCCGAAATCCGTTCTCACGATCTTACAAGCCGCCGCTTCACTGGCAATCGCCTTCAGTCGGGTCAGCTGCCGAACCGAACCTGTTCTGCTCTTTGACAGTCCGGAACGGTTTCTTCCCGCATCATGCCATCCCGAACTGAGCGATTTCATCTTGCGCATGGCTGAATTCTGTCAATGCCTCTACGCCTTCGCAGATGTCGATGTATTTCCTGAAACTCAAGCTATCACCCGGTACACCGCTTCCGACCTGACAAAACAGCAACATTGAGATGGACGCCGGCCGAGCAACAAAGTATAGTTCCGCAGACTTTACGGTGTTCTGAAACTTCATCTCTCTATGGGTCCCTTCGTCGATGTCGCTGTTTATCATATCCCAGATCCTGGTCGGGATAGCCATCTGTACCGATATTCTTTCCTTTCAGTTCAAGGAAAAGACCAGGATAGTGGCATGTCTTCTGGTTTCCTGTGTTTTGATCTCAATCCACTTCATGCTGCTCGAACACTGGACGGCCGCATGTCTCGGGCTTCTTGCAGCAACTCGCTTTGCCGCCTCTTTGTTCTCCACCTCGAAAAGGCTGATGGGGATTTTTGTCCTGGCCACTCTCATTCTTGCCGCCGTCTCTTACGAGGGTATCCTCAGCATTCTCGCCTGCACCGGCGGCATCTTCGGTACTGTTGCGTCTTTCTGCAAGGAGGACAAGCAACTCAGACAGCTGATGCTGATTGCCACGAGCCTATGGCTGGTCCACAATGTTCTTGCCGGTTCCCCCGGTGCCGTGGTCATGGAGGCTCTGTTTATCGGCAGCAACCTGGTCGGCTACTTCCGTTATTATATCCGGCCGAAGAAACAGGTGCTCTATCCATAAGACGGGGGCGACAGTCAGATCGTTTTCCTGGTCCGGAAAGCACAGTATCCGGATCGGGGACCAATCTGCGGATGGTTGCGGCAGGTATCGGGACGAAGGGCATAGATAGTACACCGCCGGCTCCTGCTTTCAAGATAGATACAGTCGCCATTAGCTCGTCTGGCCAAGGTGAAGGTGGCAGTCCGGGCGTGAAAATGTTCGACAAGATGTTCTTTCATCAATTTTCTGGCGATAAATTTCGGGTCCTCCTGTAACAAAAACTCATCCATCAGTCCCATGCGGACAAGATCCACAGCCTTTACCTCCACCGGCAGACTGCAGCAGCAGGCGGCACAATGGCGGCAGAGTTTTGGGGAAAATCTGGCCCAGGTAGCGATGTTATCGGGATCGGCTTGATTTTTTGGTAAGTGCAGCATGACATACTGTCTTGAGGGATGGGTATTGCTTCCGGCGTCTGATCTCGGAAAAAAGGAGACTTTTCTACCAAAGTCAGGTCCAAATGCCAACCATTTTCTGGCTTAAATCGGCCCTCCCCTTGAAAGCATCAGACAAATGCCCTATCCTCAAGAACATTGTCATTCCCACTTCAGTTTTAATACACGCAGGACAGAAATATCATGGACAGATTTATTCGAACGCGGCGGCTGCTTGGTGAAGAACGTTTCCAGCTGCTCCAATCGCGGATGGTGACGGTGGTCGGTCTCGGCGCCGTCGGCGGCTATGTCGTGGAAGGACTGGTACGGGCGGGCGTGAGCCGCCTGCGGATCATCGATCACGATACCGTACAACCCAGCAACATCAACCGCCAGCTCCTTGCTCTGGAAACAACCCTGGGCAGACCCAAGGCAGAAGTCGCGAGAGAACGAATTCTCGCCATCAACTCGGAGTGCAAGGTAGAAGCCCTGCAACTCTTTGCCGGGGAAGAAACCCTGGAACAGATCCTGCGGCCGAAACCGGATCTGCTCATCGACGCCATCGACTCGGTCAATCCGAAAACCCAGCTGCTGCACGGCGCCTATCTCAGTAAGATCCCGGTGATCAGCTCGATGGGCGCTGCTCTTCGCACCGACCCGACCCTTATCCGTTCCGGCGATCTCTTTACCTCCTTCAATTGTCCGCTCGCCAAACATCTGCGCAAGCGTCTGCGCAACAGGGGCATCGAAGGAGGAATCCCCTGCGTCTATTCGGTGGAGAAAATCGATTTCACCTACGAGCTGCCGGCAGACGACACTCCTGTCTTTGGCGAAACACCTTATGCCGACCGGGGGCGAAAACGCAACGTGCTGGGAAGTCTGCCGACCCTTACCGGCATCTTCGGCCTGACCATCGCCAATCAGGCGATCATGCGGCTGTCGCAGCCTTGAAAGAGGGGAAGAAAAATATTACCCGGTGAGGAAGCGCGCCAGTTCAGCCTCATCATAGAAGGCCTTCTCGAAAAACAGGCCGGCCGCCGGCGCGGTATGGTTACCGGGGATATCACTCGGCCCCTGCAGCAGACCGCCAATATCATCTACCGCCAACCGGTGGCAGCCGACCTCGACCAGCACGCCTACCATCCGCCGCACCATGTGCCAGAGGAAATGGGAACCGACGACGCGGAGCCGGATCACCTCGCCTTCAACCAGAAGCCGAACCTGCTGCACCGCCACCTTCGTCGATTTTTTCAGTTCCTGCTTCTCGGCAAAGGCGGCATAGTCGTGCATTCCCACCATCACGTCCGCGGCATGCTGCATGGCCTTCAGGTCCAGATTTTCACGCACCCACCAGCTGTAGCGTTTGCCGAAGGCGGATTTGCGGATGCGCAGCTGATAGATATAGCTTCTGGCAATGCAGCTGTAACGGGCATGGAAACGCGGGTCAGCCACCTCGACCGCCCGCACCGCGATATCCTTGGGCAGGGTTTCGCCGAGCTGCCGTGCCACCTCCTGCGGCGGCAGCTTTGCGTCCACCTCTAAATGGGCGACATATTCGAGGGCATGGACGCCGGCATCGGTCCGGCCGCAGCCCTGCAGATCCATGGCAATGTCGCCAAAAACCCTGGCTGCACCTTTCAGCACATCGCCCTGCACAGTGCGTGCATCAGTCTGCTTCTGCCAGCCGCTGAAATTGGTGCCGTCATATTCGAGGGTCAGCCGATAGCGGCGAATGGATCTCTTGTCACTCATAGGTGTTATTCCGGTAAATTTTCAATAGAAGCAGGTGCATGGAATGCACCCTACATGAATCGACAATTTTGCCGATATTTCCGGCAGATGTAGGGTGCATTTCATGCACCTTCTCCCGGTTCACCAAATCCACCAACTTCTTTATGGCTTGCTTCACCCCAATCCTCACGGTAAACACCCTCCTTTATACACCGATGAAAGGTGGAATAGGGCCAATCCCTCACGCATTTCACCAAGCCATGCTTAACGGGGTTGTAATGGAGGTAATCCATGTGCCGCGCATAATCCCTGTCATCTCGGATCATATGTTCCCAGTATCGGCGCTGCCAGACGGTAGATTCGTTTCTTTTCCGTTTGCTGGTATTCAGCCACGCCTCACTCAGCAATGCGGGGCTGCATTGTTTAGTGACGAAGCGTTTGATCATCGCCCAACGTTTACCGAAGTCCGCATTATCCGGAGGCAAGGTCCAGATGCAATGGAGATGGTCCGGCAGCAGCACCCATCCGTCAATGGTAAACGGACAGACCGCTCGAACCTCACCGATGGCCTCACGCAAGGTGGTCCGGACATGTTCGTCGCACAAAAAAAACTTTTGCCGTCGGTAGGTTACTACTGTGAAAAAATAGGTGCTGCCCGTTGCTTTTGCCCGCCGATAAGTTGACATATTAGCAATCCGTAGGGTGCGTTTCACGCACCAATATGGTGCATGGAATGCACCCTACCTGTTTGTTTTCCGCCAGATCGTCAGCTGGCTGATCGAATGCTGGAATTTGCGTCCAGTCTCTCTGATGACAAATTCTACGTCGCGCGGCTTGTCAATCATGGTGAAATGGTCTTTCAGCCTATCCTTCAGGCCGTCCAGGGTAGTATAGGGTTCGCCGTCTTTGCGATAGCCGCCCAGCCATTTTTGCCGGGCGGTAAACTCGGTGAGCCAGGTAGAGGGAGAGGTTAAAACCAGCAACCCGCCTTCATTCAATCGGTCATGCACGGCGGACAGAAATTTTTCCGGATCCGACAACCTGTCGATAAGATTTGCCGCAAGAATCAGATCATACCCCGTGAACTGCGGCTTCAGGTTTAAAGCATCTGCCTGAAAGAACTCCACCTGCCCCGCAGTTTCGGCAAGCCCCAGATCGGCCAGCCGGCTTTCGTGATAGGAAACGATCTCCCCCTCCTCCGGCAGTTCGTAACGAACCAGGCCTTTTCCCTGCATCTGGCAGGCAATCCTGATGAACCTCGCGGAGAAATCGAGGCCGTTTACAAAACGAAACACCCTGGCCAGCTCGAAACTTGCCCGACCGACGGAACAGCCGAGATCAAGGGCGCGGTTCTTCGAGACATCCTGCAGATACTCCAGGCAAATCCGGGCGCAGGTCTCGGGAAAATTGGCTATGCCAAAATAACTCCGCCCATAATGAGCCTCACAATACTGGGAGACAGCAGTATCGCTCTCATACATTGCCTGAGCCGCTTCGAGCGGTTGCTCTGCCTCGACATACCGAAACCCGGCATGCTGGAAGAAATGGCGGCGGAAAGCATAGCGCGAATCCCTGGTCGCCTCGTTGCCGGTGGAAATCCACGACCCGCCCTTGATCAGGTTGTGCTGGGTGTCGAAGGTAGGGGTGGAAAAATCGTCATACCAGGGATGGACCTTAAAGCCGTCAAAGCCGGTGATCGGCGTTTCCGTCCACTGCCAGACATTGCCGATGATATCGTAAAAATCGCCGAAACGGAAATGATCGACCGGACAGGACGAGGCCCAATGCTCCAGGTTCAAATTGCCCGGTGCTTCCTTCCAGTAAGGCTGATCGGGGATATCGTGCAGGTCGCGCAGCCGGTACCACTCGTCTTCCGCAGGCAGGCGGATCTTGGCCCCGCTTTTCTCGGCGAGCCAGTTGCAGAAGGCTTTCGCCTCGAGGTAATTGACCTCGACCGGCCAGTTCCACGGCATGTCGATGACCCGCGCCATGGTCCGCAAGCGATAGCCGGCAGTATCGGCCAGCCAGAACAGCGGATGGCGGGCCAGGCTGTACTGCACCCAGCGCCAGCCCTCTTCCGTCCAGTATTTTTCACTCTCGTACCCTTTCGCCTCGACAAAGGCCAGGAACTCCTGGTTGGAGACGAGATACTTTGCCGCTTTAAAGTCCCAGATGTCACCTTCGTGGCGACCAAACTCATTGTCCCAACCGTAGAGGGGGTGATCCTGTCCCTTCCCCAAAACGACCTTGCCACCGGCGACCGGCAGAAGACTGTTGACCGGGGCCTTGCCTGAAAGCGGACAATGATCCCAACCGTCCAGCGATCTGACTTCGCCAATCGGCAGGCGACGGATAATGACCGATGAGGTCTCGAGGTGAATCCGCTGGTGTTCGATGCCCATCATGATCACCCAGAAGGGGTCCTCCCAGGTTATCGGCAGAAACAGCGGCAGGCTGCGGATTATGCTTTCAACCAGCTCCCGCACTTCTTGCCGATAGCCCCTGACCTCACCCACACTCGGCCAACGGTAATTCTTTTCATCCAGATCGTCCCAGGACATCTCATCGACACCGATGGCAAACATCGATTCGAAAGCAGGATTGATTCGGCGATCAGTCAGTCTCGCGGTATTCAGTTTGTTGATATAAAAGGCGGCAGTGTGACCGAAATAAAAGATCAGCGGGTGGCGAAGTGGTTCCGAGCGGAGGTAAAAGGCCGCATCACCGGCAAGATGATCGTACAACTGCTCGTCGAGAGCATACGTTTTCAGAAAATAGTTCAGTATCTCCGAACGCTTTTCTTCTTCATTTCCGGCATTCAGAATGATGGTTCGACTTTTTTTCAGATCCATGGTCTCTTCCTCATCGGCAAACAGACATACAATAGAATTTCCTTCTCCCCCGGTCACCTGCTCTTCGAACTCTATGCAAACCAAGGTGTTGTGTCAACTCCTGAGGTATTTCCGGCTGCCCGGAATACCCAGTTGCGGTTCCTGTTGTCGAACAGTGATTCTTTGCTTACACTGTTAAATATACATGTTTTGCACGGAGAACGCCGTGCAGGAGGAGGATATGGTCAGATTATTCATTGCCGTCGACATTACCGAAGCCATCCGCCGCGACATCGCCGGACTGGGACGGTCCCTTCCCGATACCCGGCCGGTCCCCGACGATCAACTCCATCTCACCCTGAAATTCATCGGCGAGGTTGAAGGAAGCAGGGTTCTTGATATTCAGGAAACATTGCAGGAAATCTCCCGTCCGGCCTTTTCACTCTGCCTGAAAGGGGTGGGGACTTTTCCGCCGCGCGGCATTCCCCGCATTCTTTGGGTAGGTGTCGAGCCGCACGAAAACATTGTCGCCCTCCGTAATACGATTGAACGAAAACTTGCGGAAATTGAAATTCCAAGAGAGAGGCAGAAATTTTCGCCGCACCTCACCTTAGCCAGGCTGAAAAACTGTCCGATCAGGAGGCTGCAGGAGTTCCTGGCCGGAAATGCCCTTTTGCAGACACCGGAGTTTCCGGTTGAGGAATTCCATCTTTATAAAAGTCAGCTTACCAAAAACGGTGCCATCCATACCATCCTCCAGTCGTATCCACTGGAAAAGGTACATCTATAGACTAACGGGGGACAAAACGTTCCCGTTCCGTCAGTTAGTGTCTGTCCAGAAATGAGATATTTTGTTCTAGCACCCCACAAGGGGGTATAAGTACCTTTAGACAGATTATAACGAAAATAATCTGTAAGGTACTAAATCGAGGCGCTCGATAAATTTAACCGCAGGCATATAGTTGATATTCCGAGGATTAAATTTTGAGAGCAACGAAGAGTTAGGGCAAAATAGCCATTTATGGACAGACACTTACAACCGATCGGCAACCTCGGTGCCTTGGGCAATAGCCCTTTTGGCATCGAGTTCGCCGGCCTTCAAAGCCCCACCGATGAGATGATAGCCAATACCCCGGGCATCGAGATCTTTGGCCAGGCCCAGCTCCGACAGCTGGCCGGCACAGACAACTACATCATCCACTGCCAGAAGCTGTTCCTGGCCGTTATGCCTGATCAGCAGTCCCTGGCCGGAGACGGCGAGATACTCCACCCCGTTCAGCATCTTCACCCCGTTTTTCTTGAGGAGCGACCGATGAATCCAGCCGGTGGTCTTGCCAAGCCCAGCCCCCGGTTTGGTTTTCTTGCGCTGGAGCAGGTAGATTTCTCTGGCAGGACCATGTTGGCGCACTTCCCCCAGACCACCCTCCCCGCCATACGCCATATCGACACCCCATTCCGCCATAAATTCTTCGACGGTCTCCGGGGCCGGACGATCATGGAGCAGGTAGGTGGCCACATCAAAACCGATGCCGCCCGCGCCGATGATGGCCACTCGCCGGCCGATGATTTTTTTGCCGGTAAGAACATCGGGATAAAGCGACACATTGCCTTTTTTTTCACCCACACCCTTCAACTCGATTTCCCGCGGCCTGACTCCGGTACTTATAACAATTTCGGCAAACTCCTGCAGTTCCGCCACGGTCGGCACGCATTGCAGCCGAAGGTCGACCCCGTGCAGCAGGAGCTGGTGGCGATAGTATCTGAGAGTTTCGGCGAATTCCTCCTTGCCGGGAATCTGCCTCGCCAGCCGAAACTGACCGCCGACATCCCCGGTCGCCTCAAAAAGAGTCACCGCATGGCCTCTTGCCGCAGCGGTAACGGCACAGGCAAGGCCCGCAGGCCCCGCGCCGACAACCGCCACCCGTTTCTTTTTTTCGGCCCTCACAAAAGGCATGATCGTCTCCCGGCACGCCCGGGGGTTGACCAGACAGGTTGCGGCTTTTCTGGAGAAGATATGATCGAGACACGCCTGATTGCAGCCGATACAGGTGTTGATTTCCTCTTTTCGGCCCTCCATAGCCTTCTTCACCCAGTCGGGATCGGCGAGAAAGGGCCGGGCCATGCTGACCATGTCGGCATACCCTTCGGCCAGAACCGCTTCCGCCACCTCCGGCATGTTGATACGATTGGTGGTTACCAGCGGTATCTTCACCTGGCCCATCAGTCGTTTCGTTACCCAGGCAAAACCTGCCCGCGGGACCATTGTGGCGATGGTCGGCACCCGCGCCTCGTGCCAGCCGATCCCGGTGTTGATGATCGTCGCCCCTGCCTGCTCGATCTCTTTTGCCAGCAGAACCACCTCGTCCCATGTACTGCCGCCCTTGACCAGATCGAGCATCGACAGGCGATAGATAATAATGAAATTCTCTCCGACCGCCTGCCGTACTCCCCGAGTTATCTCGAGGGGAAAACGGATGCGGTTGGTAAACGAACCGCCCCAGTCATCCTTTCTGAGGTTGGTCTTGCGGGCTATAAACTCATTGATGAGATAGCCTTCCGAGCCCATTATCTCCACGCCGTCATACCCGGCATCCCTGGCAAGCGAGGCACATTCGACGAAGTCGCGAATGGTCGATTGAATTCCCCGTTCGCTCAGTTCCCGCGGCTTGAATCGGTTGATCGGAGCCTTGATCGGGGATGGCGCCACGCACAGCGGATGATAGCCGTATCGCCCGGCGTGGAGGATCTGCATGCAGATTTTACCTCCTTGGCCGTGCACCGCACCGGTGATCAGAGCATGATCCTTGACCTGGGACGCCTTGGCCAGTCGCAAAGAAAAGGGCGCGACCCAGCCGGCCCGGTTCGGCGCCACCCCGCCGGTCACAATCAGTCCCACTCCGCCAGTCGCACGTGCTGCATAATAGGCGGCCATTCGCCTGAAGCCATCCTTTTCCTCCTCGAGTCCGGTATGCATGGAGCCCATGAGAACGCGATTTTCCAGAGTAGTGAATCCCAGGTCGAGGGGTTGAAGTAAATGCGGATAGACCGGATGTGAACCATTCATATTCTGCTCATGCCTCTTGTTGATCAGCAATTGTTACGCTTTTCTGTTGCGCTGCAAATCCCTTGCATTATAAATAAAAGATGTTGGGTTTCAAAATGCAGCAAACCTTCATACAGGGACACTGTTATGCATTACCAAGGGAACATTTTTCGGCCGCCAAGTGAAGCGTATTCCATTTTACTGCAGATAACCACAGGCTGCTCCCACAATAAGTGCACATTCTGCGGGATGTATAAGGGCAGCCGCTTTTCCATCAAGGATGACCGGACCATCATGGCGGATATCGATTTTGCCGCCATCCACTGCAAAAACCAGGAGCGGCTGTTTCTCTGCGACGGCGACGCCCTTATTCTCCCCCAGGAACGCCTCCTCACCATCCTTGCCGCCATTCGCACCAAACTTCCCTGGGTCACCAGGATCGGCACCTATGCCAACACCAAAAGCATCAGGCGAAAGACTCCGGAGCAACTTCGGGAACTGTGCGAAAATGGCCTGACGATCGCCTACATGGGTCTTGAATCCGGCGACGATGTCACCCTGCAGAACATCAATAAAGGCGCAGATGCAGAGCGAATGATAGACATGGGCCGCAAACTTCGGGCCGCCGGCATGAAACTGTCGATCACCGTCCTGCTCGGCATCGCCGGCACGGAACGCTCCCACATCCATGCCAGGGAAACCGGCCGGGTCTTAACCGCAATCGATCCCGAATATGTCGGCGCGCTGAGCCTCATGCTCACGCCGAACACGCCACTCTTTGAGGCTTCCCGCCGTAATGAATTCAATCTTCCGTCACCGCATGAGATGCTCGAGGAGCTGGCTGTCATGTTTGCATCCACCGTTCTCACCGACGGCTATTTTCACGCCAATCACGCCTCAAACTACCTCCCGATAAAGGCGAAACTGCCGAATGATAAAGAGGCGACCCTGCAATTGATAGATCGAGCCTTAAAAGGCAAGGTCGGTCTCAAACCGGAATACATGCGAGGCCTGTAAGGTTTTTGTTTTTTTGCCGGAAACATCAAACCCCTTGCTGCTTATGGCAGCAAGGGGTTTTTACTTCCTGGTATAACGTTTTCCTAGAACCGATAGTTCAAACCAACAGTAACGAGCAGGGCCGAAGCGTTGGTGAATTCACCGTACACCCGGTCGGTCGGATTGACTTCCACAGTACGGCTTTCTTTGTAGTCATAGAGCATGGCTATACCGATATCCATATTATCGGCCATCTTATACTGGGCACCAATTGAGTAGAGCCAGGCATCGGAATCGGGCAGCTCAAAGCCGATATGCTCGGTCGGAGCTCCGTTCTGGTCATAGCCGAAACCCAGCATGACATCGAGATTCTGATTCACGCCGTAGGTGACGCCGATACGAAATGCATCGGTATCATCCCAGTCTCTCGCCTGGGGAGCTTCAAAGGGATTGCCGGGGATGACCGGGGAGAAATTGAAATCAAGAGTCTCGTACTCGGACCAGAAGGTTCTGTCCCAGGTCAGCTCCACATTGAGGTTGTCCAGTACATCATAGGCAACGGAAAATGCCAACACCGCCGGGGCCGGAATGGATACGTCGGCGTCAAGAGTGACCCTGGTTCCCATCAGGTTGAGCTTTGCTTTATCCTCAAATTCCAGATCGACATTGGAACGGTAGGTTGCCGAAATATTCAATTTCTCCATCGGCTTTACCGCAACCGCCGCATTCCATCCCCACTCTACGGTATCTCCTTCCATTTCGCGGGAAAGAGGCAAGCCCAGGCCGCTGGCATCGGTTTTAACCGTGGCATCGGCATACAGCATTCTGGGACCCGCGGAAATTGAGACCATATCGGCAAAACTATAGGAAACGGTAGGATTCACTTCGATTACCGCGAGTGAAAACTCCTCGGCGAATGCTTTCTGATAAGGATCTTTCCAGCGTTTGGACAAGCCGAACGGTTCAACTACCGCCACACCGAAACGGGCTCCGCCGAAAGATGGCGATACCAGAAACAATTCCGGCAGCAGAAAGTGTTCAGTCTCCGATTCGCCGTCAAACGCGGAGGTTCGGGAATCCTCATACTCGATGGGAGCGAGATAGATATAGGTGGCATCGAACTCAACATGCCAGGTATCGGCCATCCAGGCCATGTTGGCAGGGTTGAAATAGGCGGTATCCCCCCGTTTGGATGAAGCGATATTGGCTCCCGCTTTCGCTGTCGAATCAACTGATTGCTCCGGAATACGCCAACCGGAAGCCATGGCCGAACCCGCGGTGAAAATGGATGCTAATGCCAGTACAGAAATCGTTTTTTTCATACTTCTCTCCCTCAGTTTTGATATTCTCCGAACCTGTCAACGTCAACGACGTTCGCTTCATCACCCACCATGCCACCATACTCCTCATGGACGGCGGGACCCCTCTCAACAGCAATATAACTTTTACGTACAGGTTAAATCATGAAACGAGAAATGCGGTATCCGTCTCATCTTCGCTGTGTAATACATAAACACAATGAATGTCAACCATAACTTGAATTGTCCGGTATTTCTTTGCTCTCCTCCTGGCACACAGCAAGTCCAAGATTATTGCGGCCCCTGCAACTTCTCAATTTCCTGCCGCATCTCTCCATCCATGGTTACCGCCCGGCCACTCCTGTCGGTGATAACGAAGGTGATAACAGCGTCAGCCGCCACCGCCCGGCTCTCTTTCACCAATATCTCCTGCTTGAGCACTACACTGCGGTTGCCGATTTTCTCGAGTTGAGTGGTGACAAGGATTGTCTCCCCGACCGGAACAGCCCGCCGATAATTTACGTTGATATTGACTACCAGGAAAACAAGGCCTTTTTCCGACCACTTGCGCAGATCGATCTTCGATTCCATCTGCGCCCATCTGTCTTCCTCAAAAAACTCCAGATATCTGGCGTTGTTCACATGGCCATAAAAATCGGCGTGATAGCCCCGCACCTTTATTTCCGTCAGATTTTCCATTAATTCTTCTCTCTTGATTTGAAAGCCCCGGTACAGAGTACCGGGGCATGAGAACAGGAATCAGGCTTTGCCGAAGCTGCGCAGGAAGTCCTGTAAAGCCCCAGGGTTATTGGATTTGATTGTTCCCGCCATAAAATCCTTCATCCCCGGACGATAGTTGTCCTGCCAGATCCGCATAAAAAATTCCGGACTGGTCTTGCATACGCAGTCGGCATTCTCGACGACCTTGCCGTCACTGACCTGACAGCTGTCGCTGCTCAGCTGGACGGTCTTTTTGACCTCGCCCAGGGAAAAGTAGAAGCTCTTTGGCTGCGTCAGGGTTCCCGGCACAAAGGACTCGGAAAGTTTTGCAAATACTTCGTGTATCATATTTCCAACCTCACTTTACAGGGCCTTAATTTTTTCGGTCAGGACAGGGACAAACTGCTTCAGATCGGCTATCACCAGAACGTCGGCGACATCGCCGATGGGTGCATCCCTATCGGTGTTGACCGCGACGATGAATTCCGATTTTTTCATGCCGGCCAGATGCTGGATCGCCCCGGAAATTCCGCAGGCGACATAGAGTTTCGGCGCGACTGTCTGCCCGGTGGTGCCGACCTGACGATTATGTTCAACCCACTCGGAATCGACCACCGGCCGGCTGGCCCCGTACTCACCGCCGAGCGCTTTGGCAAGACTTGCGATCATCGCGATATTCTCGGGTTTGCCGATACCACGGCCGGCACTGACGATGACCTGCGCCTTGCCAAGATCGACTCCACCGCCTGCCGCCTGTTCATAGCCGGTAAACTGCACCCGCCCGCCACTCGCGACACTTATTTTCTCCACTGTCGGATTGCCGCTCGGCTCCTCGGCGAGACCAAAAGCACCTGCCTGCAAAGTCACCACGGTCCTGGCTGTATTTGCCTTTACGTCGCGGCGCAGTTTGGCGTTGCAGACCGGCACCACGGGGACGCCCTCAACCACCGAAACGACTTCGGAAACCTGGGCCGCCTTCAGGCCGTACGCTATCCGGGGAGCAAGGTCCCAGCCGTATGACGAATGACACAGGGCGATCATGTCGGGATTTTCTTTGGCGATGACATCGAGAACCAGTTGCTTATGGATATCCGGATTAAATTCGCCCGCCTCGCCGACATCGGCCAGATAGACCTTGCCGTCGTATTTCGGCAGAACGCTGTCGCTGCCCACCAGAAACATCACGCTCTCGGCGTTCATCTTGCCGGCAAAAGCCACCAGTTCATAGCTGCCGCCGAGTAATTTGCCTTCCCTGCTTTCCGCAATCAGTAATATTTTCATCGTTGTCTCCTCCTCTAGGCCAGAACAGCGGTTTTTTCTTTCAGGATCCTGATCAGCTTGTCGGCGAGCTCGGCGACATCTCCTTCGAGAACCAGGCCGCCGCCTTTTTTTTCAGGGAAGTACATTTTCGCAGTCTCCTGCCGCGCATCGACCTTCAGCAGGTCCTGCACCGGAATGGACAGCAGCTCTTTCTTCTTGGCCTTCATGATATTGGGCAGGGTCGGATAGCGCGGAGTGTTCAGACCGAGCTGACAGGTGATAACCGCCGGTGCCTGAACCTTGACGCACGCCTTGACCCCGCCTTCCAGTTCGCGCTTGGCTTCAATTGTTCCCTCGGCATAGGTGAAGTGGACGACGGTTGAAACACTCGGCAGTCCGAGCATTTCCGCAACCAGAATACCTACCTGCGCACTGCCGCGATCCTGCGACTGCAGGCCGGTGAAAACGATGTCAAAATTCTTGTCCCGGGCATACTCGGCAATGATCCCGGCAATCTGGAAAGGCTCCTTGGCGCCGGCATTATCGTCGGCAATATGGGCGCCACGATCGCAGCCCATGGCCAGGGCCTTCTTCATGGTTTCCTTCACCTGATCGGAACCGATGCAGAGGACCGTGACATCGGCGTCCTTGACCTGCTCTTTCAACTGCACCGCCTGCTCGACGGCATATTCGTCGTATTCGTTCATCCGCCAGGCCAGGTCCGTTTTGGCATACCAGGTGCCGGCGGCGTCAATCTTGAATTTCGATTCCATATCGGGAACCTGTTTTATACACACCAGAATTTTCATATCATTCCTCCTTTTTTCATGAATAACTTTCCAGACTTTTCGGCCCCCGACTCAGTGGATGCGTTCCGCCAGAATCTCGGCTATGTCCTTTGGTCTGAGCGATTCCTCAACTCCGGCGCCTTTCACGCCGTCCTCGAACATGGTCAGACAAAACGGGCAGTTGGAGAGCAAGGTTTCAGCTCCCGTCGCCACCGCCATTTTCACTCTCTTGACATTGATTCTCTCGCCTATCTTCTCTTCGGCCATGATCCGCCCGCCACCGGCGCTGCAGCAGAACGCCTCGGAGCGGTTCTTGTCCATCTCCACCAGCTTGCCGCCCGCTGCTTCAATCAGCCCACGCGGCGCCTCGTAGATATCGTTATGCCTGCCGAGATAACAGGAGTCGTGATAGGTGCAGGACAACTCCCGGGCATCGATCCGCAGTTTACCGGTCCGGATGAGTTCGCCCAAAAAGACGGTATATGACTCTACCGGAACCTCGAAACCGAGATCGCGGAAATCTTTTTCCAAGGTGTTGTAGCAGTGCGGGCAGGTGGTGACGACCTTCTTCACCCCATAGGATTTCATCACTTCGATATTTTCGACCGCCACGCTCTGATACAGGTACTCGTTGCCCATCTTGCGCATTGGCTCGCCGCAGCATTTTTCTTCCTTGCCGAGGATTCCGACCTTGACTCCCGCGGCCTGGCAGAGCTTTATGAAACTCTTGGCAACGGCGATGTTGCGCTTGTCAAAGGAAGCGTAACAGCCGACAAAATAAAGCACATCGACATCGGCATCCTCAGACAGGGTTTTTATCCCTAGGTCTACCGCCCAATCCCCCCGCTCGGCATAGCCGATGCCAAGAGGATTGCCGTTCACCTCGGTCGCTTCCATTGCCGTCATCACTTCATCCCCCGGGAACTCCCCTTCCATCAGGACTAAGGACCGGCGAATTTCGATAATCTTGCCGATATGCTCGATCTTCGCGGGACAAATTTCCTGGCAGGCCCGGCAGGTGGTGCAGGCCCAGAGGACATCCCGGCCGATAGTATCGATCAAATTGGCATCCTGGTTGGCAAAGGCGACCTCGCCCAGCTGAACGACAACCTTCATCGGCGACAGCGGCTTGTCGGTATTCCAGGCCGGACAACGATCCTGGCAACGTTTGCAGAGGGTACAGGCGTCGGCATCGAAGATGTCCTTCCAGGTCATCTGTTTGATATTATTCGCACCGAAGGTATCGGCCTCTTCATTTTCCAGATCGATATTGACGAGTTTGTTTTTCGGCCCCAGATCGGCAAAAAGATAATTGCTGCTGGTGGTAAAGATATGCCTGAATTTGGTGAGCGGGATCAGGATGAAGAAGGTCATCACCAGAGAGAGGTGAAACCACCAGGTAACTTTGTGCATCGCCAGAAGGCCGCCTTCGCCCATCCCGGAAAGAAACTTTGCCATCACCAGACCAACCGGCGACCATATCGCCAGTGGCGTGCCGAGTTCGGTGACCGCAATCCGGCAACCCTCGATAATGAATCCGGTAACAAGAATGATCAGAAGCAGTCCGTGCATAATCGCATCGTCGTTCTTGGTCGGCAGGCCCTCCGGGGCAAAGAAGTAGCGGCGCACCAAAAGACCGCCCAGCATCGCGATGCAGACCAGACCGGCGATATCGAGAGTGATCGAAAACAGTTTGTAGAAGCTTCCGGTGAGAAATTTTACATCGAACAACAAATCGGTGAAATCGGCCTGGATGACGATCAGGGTAGTGCCGATAAAAAGGAGAGCGAATCCCCAGAAAAATAAGCCGTGCAGCAGCCCGGGCCACGGCACTTCGGCAACTTTGGTCTGCAGCAGAACATTTTGGAGCATGTAGCGTATTCTCCGCCCCATCCGGTCCGTCCTGTTCAACGGCAATCCCTGCTTGTATACTGCTATCCTTTGCAGAAATCCCCTTACCAGCAGACCGATCGCGACGAGTGCGAACAGATACATGGGAACCAGTGTCCATGCCCCATGCCCCACATTCCAGTAAATTTCTCGGGTAAATTCCATTGCTTTCTCCAGTTGCTGTTACTGATCCTTGTCTTTGCCTGTTTTACCTGGTAAGCGCGCTGCCGATGACAATGCGCTGGACCTCGCTGGTGCCTTCATAGATTTCGGTGATTTTGGCATCCCGCATCATCCGTTCCACCGGAAAGTCCCGAGTGTAACCGTAGCCGCCGAGCACCTGTACCGCCTGGGTGGTGACCCGCATCGCCGTTTCACTGGCCATGAGTTTGGCCATTGCCGACTGCTGCGAATAGGAGAGCCCGTTGCTTGCCCGGTATGCCGCATTGTAAATGAGCAGTCTGGCTGCCTCTATCTGGGTCGCCATATCGGCCAACTGGAACTGCACCCCCTGAAAACGGCAGATAGGGGTATCGAACTGCTTTCGCTCCCTGGCATACTGCACTGCGGCCTCGAGCGCTCCCTGGGCAATTCCCAGGGCCTGGGAAGCAATGCCGATACGTCCGCCGTCAAGCGTCTTCATCGCCACCTTGAATCCCTCACCCTCGGCACCGAGCAGGTTTTCTTCAGGTATCCGGCACTCCTGCATGATGATTTCCATGGTCGGCGACGAACGGATACCCATCTTTTGTTCTTTTTTACCGAAGGAAAAACCCGGTGTTCCCTTCTCGACGATAAAGGCGCTGATGCCGTGATGCTTCTCCGCTTTTTTGTCGGTCCGGGCAAAAACAATATAGATTTCCGCCTCACCGCCGTTGGTGATAAATATCTTCGAGCCGTTCAGAATCCATTCGTTGCCGTCTCGCACCGCCGTGGTCTTGGTGCCGCCGGCATCCGATCCGGCCGACGGCTCGGTAAGGCCGAATGCTCCCATCTTCCGGCCTTCGGCCAGAGGAGTGAGAAAAACCTTCTTCTGCTCTTCATTGCCGAACAGATATATGGGATTGCTGCCAAGGGAAAGATGGGCGGATAAAGTCACTCCCGTCGAGGCACAGACCCGCGAGAGCTCCTCGACCGCGATTGCATAGCTGATATAATCGGCTCCGGCACCGCCATATTCTTCGGGAAATACGATTCCGGTAAGACCCAGCTCGGCCAGCCTGCCGAACATCAGACCGCGGTCGAACCTTTCTTCCTCATCCCGCGCTTTTGCCGAAGGAGCAACCTCTTTTTCAGCGAATTCGCGAACCATATCGCGCAGCAGACTCTGTTCTTCGGTATGTTCGAAAATCATAGTAAATTCTCCCATCTATCGTAGGCCATGCTCAACATCTCCCGAATTGTCATCCATCATTTATAAATTATGTTTACGTAAAGGTCAAGACATTTTCTCGAACTTTCTTCTCCCTTCGCAAAGGCAAAGAAATCATGCCGCTTATATCTTTTTTTCATTTGACAGAGCAATGACCGACATGCTACTTTACCGAAAACATATTACGTAAAGGTCAACACAAGTCTGTATTGACAAATATCTCGGCAACAGCAGCATGCCATAACAGGCGATGAAAAAGACTGCAGGGCATTTCGACAATCCGGCACCTACGCCATGAAGTCCCTGCAAAAGGATATAAATTATGAGTAATACAGAGACAAAACCGGTGCAGATCGGCGAACTTGCCAAAAGCCTGGCAATAACAACCAGGACTATCCGCTATTATGAGGAAATTGGCCTCATGGGCAAAACAGCGAGACTCGGCGGCGGCACCCGTACCTATACCAAAGACGACATCCTCCGCCTGAAGTTCATCCTGAAGCTGAAAACCATGGGGATATCCCTGAAAGAAATCCAGGAACTTTCAGACATTTTTGATATCCACGAAAAAGATTTCAGCAAAATTACGCCGAAACTTATCGAAATACTGGACAATCACATCGCCAGAGTAGACGAAAAAATGGCCAACCTTTCTTCCCTGCGCAAAGACATTGTGGAATATCGTGTTCGCATAACCGACCTTCTGACCCAACACAATAATAGTTGATCGCTGGTCGCAACAACCTGGAACACCTTTTTTACTCACCGTTCGTATCGTACAAGAGTCCGCCCCAAAAGCGACGCGAAGAGAATGACTGCCATCCCGAGAAGCACCTGCCCTGAGACCTCCTGGTGGTGAATCACTGCGACCAGCAACACGGCAAGCGGCGGCGTCAGATAGCTGAGAAAGCCGATAATGACAATATTTCCTCCGGTCATTGCCCTGTTCCAGAGATAAAAAGACAACCCGAGAGGAACGCAGCCCAGATACACCGCCGACCCCAGCGCCTGCCAAGAAGGCATCTCATGGGGCATGGAGATCGCAAAAAGAACGGCCGACAAAATCGCCGCATAGAGCGTAAAGGCGGTCATCGGCTCTTTTTCCACCTTGACGCGGGACAAACCGACGGAAAAACTCGACCAGATCAGACCGCACAGCAGGGCCAGCAGATATCCCTTCATGTGGCTCATCTCAAAGGACAACTCTTTGCCTGCGCCGATAACCAGCCCGGCCCCGAACAGTCCGACAAGGGCCGTAACGACAATCGAAACCTTCAGTTTTCTAAACAGCAGGAGAGAAGAAAACACCACAATCCAGAACGACCAGGTGGTGGCAAGGATCGCCCCTTCGGCAAGTGGCGCGTTGTCGAGGGCAAGATAGTAGAGGTAGTGATATAAAAATATACCCCACACCCCCATAAGCGAAGCTTTTATCCCGGGGATAAATACCCTGGCGGTGCGCAGGGTAAGCAGATCCTGCACATAAAGAAAAATCGCTGCGCTGGAAAAGCTGTAAAACATCAGCTCTTCGGTGGACAGTTCCTTCAGGCCCGATCCGGTCGCAGCCGGCAGACTGGCCCAGCAAAGGATGGCGCCAAGAGCGTACAGGTAATACTTCATTCGAATTTCCCCTCCTCACAATCTATTGTCATTACACCTCGTTACGAGACGGAATATACTCGAATTCCCTGGAATTTCATGAACAATCTGTAGAATGTAATGGAAATCGGGCATCGATAGAGCGCTCTTCAGCGCCGACCGACCGCCACCTTTACTACGACTTTATGAATCTGCCCCTCGGCAATCAGGGGCTGGTGTGCGTCTTCCGGAAAGAAGACGGCAAACATACCGGGAGATACCGGCTGCCGGACCATTGGCGTGTCGGCAAAGAACCGGATATCGTCCTCCGGATCATATTCCCCTGCCGGCAACCGGCACAAAGACTTCGGTCGCCAGCCCATGTCGTCGATTCCGTTCAGAACCAGCTGGATATCGATATATTTCTCATGAATTTCAAGCTGGGTCTCATCTTTGCTCCGACCGGGCTCCTTGGCGACAATGGCAAAAACATTGTCACCGTCGATTACATACCGATCCACCGCGAGATCCTTCAGGTCCGGGCGACGAAGAAAGGCAAAGGCCTCGGCAAATCCTTGGTGCAGCGCCCGATACCGGTCCGAGTTTGTCAGCACATCGATAATCATAACGTCCTGTTTCCTTTTTAAATTTCATGTTATTTCTTAGCAAATGACGGCATCAACCCTTCTCGACGACCTGAATCTGCGGCCCGGCGCTCCAGAGGCGATAGCGCACTTCGACACCCTCCGGCACATAGATCACCACCGGCAGATGACTGTTGTAGCGGATAAAGTACGGCTCACCGCCAAGAGCAACAAACCTGTCAACCTTCGGAGTATTGGGATCAACTGCCATCAGTGTCCCGGCCATCGGCCCGAGGTTTCCGATTTTGTAGAGGGTGAAACCCCAACCTGAAACCGATTCCTCCTCGATCCTGCCGCCGAAAAAATAATTGTTCTGAGCATCGATCCGGACTGTTTTGCCGACTATCAGTTCGAGCCTGAGACCCGATTCGTCGTCCTGCTCCGGAAGCGGCAGGACAAATCGAACCATCCCCTCACCGGCTGGAGGAAATACCTGCAAATCGCCGGCCGCCCGACCGGTCGACACGGCCAGCAGCAAGCAGACAATCACGCCAAAGAATTTTGTTTTCATTTATTTCTCCTTGCATGCCCACAGCCTCAGGCCCCCCTGAACAGTGACCGGAAGACTGCTTGATCCTCTTCCAATAACTATTGCAGACCGACGCCGGTCGAAGTTACCAGCCCCTGGATACGGTCCAGTTCGGCAAGGGCCAACGCATAGGCAACCTCACTCTGTTTTTCCTGACTGAGCGCCTGGGAATACGCATCCTGGGCGGTCAGGACATCAAAAGTGGTAGCCCTGCCGACGGCGAATTTGGCCTCTTCGGCCTCAAGCCGTTTGCGGGTGGCAAGAGACGTCTTTTTTGTTGCTTCCATCGCCTTGATGGCCAGCTGAACATCGCGCACCGTCGTCCGGACACTTTTCTGCACTTCGAGACGGAGCTGCTGCGACCTGTTTTTCGCCTTGCTGTATGCAGCACTGGCCTGGCGATAAAGGCCCTGAGCCCTTCTGTTCTGCAGCGGCATGGAGAAGGCCAGCCCCGCCTGCCACTCTGTCTCCGGTGAATCGACCGCATCGCGCAACGTATCGCCATAGGACTCGTCGGTGCCCCCTTGCCCGACCAAACCGACAAAGGCAAGAGACGGACGGATATTATCCCGGGCAACGTCCTCTTCTATCCGGGCCGCATCGATGGCGAGTTCCGCGGCCTTAAGGTCGGGTCTCCTGGCCATGGCGTTTGCCTCGACTGCCTGTGGATCAGGTATAATCGGCACAACAGAAGGCAGATCGGCAGGGATAAATGACGTGAACCAGTCTTTGCTGTTCAAAAGCAGTTTCAGCTCATCCTCGTAGAGACCGATGGTTCGATCGGCGAGGATCAGGTTCTCCTCTCGCCGGGCGATCTCGGACTGAGGTTGATAAATATCGACTTCGGCAAGTTTCCCGGCCCTGATTTTTTCTATTGTTTCCTCGAGGAGTTTTTGCGCCAGGGTCAGCGACAGCTCCTTCACCGATTTATCCTGCCAGGCGTAGACCAGGTTCCAGTAGGCCCCTTTTACTGCGGCGGCCAGATTGGCGGCCTCCGAACTTACCAGATACGAGGCCGCCTGCACATTTTTCTCCGAAGCCCTGATCGAGGCAGTCTGCCTGTCCATGCCGAAACCCTGAAGCAGCGGTTGACGGACCCCGATGGTAAGCCCGGTGTTGTAAGCCGGATCGAGCAGAAAGTCCTCGAACAAAGGACTCGAGAATGTACCGGAATAGCGACTGTTATTCCAGTTGACGCTCACCTCGGTACCGGTAATGTACTTTTTCTCCACACCGACCAGCCACTGGGCGGTTTCGTCCTTTTCCGAACTCTGCGGGACCAGCGGAGCAAGCTCTGTTCTTCCAGCCCCGCCCTCAGCATTGACAACAAAGTCGAATTCCCCCTCGGCGGTTTCCATCGCCCCTTCAGCCGCGGCGACATCGTCCTTCTGCAGCTGCAGGCCAAGGTTATTGGCCAGTGCCTGTTGCACTGCCTCATCCAGGGTGAGTTTGATACCGTCAGCCGCAGGATCCCCTGCCATACAGACAGCCGGGAGAGCCAGTATGGCAATCTGACAAATGAAAAGAAAGATCAATGTTCGCATTTATTCATCCTCTTGGGCGCCAGGTCGTTGTTCACCGGCCAGCAGGGCGTAAGGTCGCCAGTAGAGCTCCTTGATTCGCCGGCTGGAATGTTGCCGGACTTCCGCAAACCGGGCAACAAGAAAATAGAGGGTCGGCACCACAATCAAGGTCAGGAAGGTGGCTACCAGCAGGCCGAAAATGACGACGTTGGCCATTGACCGCCACCACTGGCTCGATTCACTGACCCAGGCGATAGACCAGGTATGAAAATCATAGGAAATGCCGGTAACCATCGGAATCAACCCGAGAATGGTCGTGATCGCGGTAAGCAGCACCGGGCGCAGCCGGGTAGCCCCGGCCGAGACCACGGCATCCTGCAGGGCATGACCGCGCGCCCGTAGCTTGTTGATATAGTCGATCAGGACAATGGCGTTGTTTACGACAACACCGGCCAGCGAGATTACGCCGACCCCGGTCATGATGATGCCGAAGGGCGACTGGAACATCGCCATGCCGAGAAACGCCCCGCCCAGGGAGAGGATAACCGAAGTCATGATGATAAAGGGCTGGCTTACCGAATTGAACATCGCCACAAGGGTCAAAAAGACCAGCAGCAGGGCGACCAGAAAAGCCTTGGTGAGAAAATCCTGTGATTCCTTCTGTTCATCCTGTTCGCCGGTAAATTTCATGGTGTAGCCGGCCGGCAGAACGACTTTATCCATGAATTTTGCCGCTTCCTGCCGGACTATAGGACCGGTGGTCTTGGTCTCCTCGATATTGGCCTTGACCGTCACCACCCGTTTATTGTTGATCCGGTTGATATCGCCGATGGTACCGGCGAAGGTGACCGCTGCCACGGTCGACAGCGGCACCGTCTCGCCGGAGGGGGTCGGCAGCAGAAGTTCGTGCAGGACATCGACAACCCTCCGGTCCGATTCCTTGAGCTGCAGCGTGATGTCGTAATCGTCATTGCCCTGCCTGAAAGAGGACACGTTCAAACCATTGTAGGCGCTCTTCAGGGCGAAACCGATCATGTCGGTGGTGAGACCGAAAAGCGCTGCCTTCTGCCGGTCGACGACCACCTGCACCGAGGGAATTCCTTCGACAAAGTCGTCACGCACATCCTCGACAAAGGGGAGCTGCTCGAGAACTTCCTTCACCTGCCCGGCAATTTTACCGAGGACGTCGAAGTCCGGGCCGGAAATCTCGAGATTGATCGGCGCGCCGGTGGGCGGGCCCTCCTCCTCCTTGGCGATGGTGATCTTGCCGCCGGGAATATCCCTGACTCTCTCCCTAATGGCATTAACGGTGGCATGAGTTGATTCGTTGCGCTCATCCAGTTCAAGAAACCGCACGCCGACGTGGTTTGCCGAATTGGCACTGAAGGCTGAGCCGGGTCCGCCGCTGACCACCCCCTGGATGTAAACATCCTTGACATTTTTCAGGTCACTGGGGCCGTAGTACTTTTCACCGTCCGGTTTGGTGTATTCTTTGGGGGCAAGCGCCTCGAGCGGAGTTATCTTCATGCCGCCGGTGTCTGCAGCGGTCTTTATGCTGCCGGATACGGCAAATTCCACCCGCTGGATGATGCGGTCGATATAATCCAGATCCGCACCTTCCGGGGTATCGATATTGATATAAAATCCTTTCGGATCGATTTCCGGAAAGAACTCGACCGGCTTTTCCAGCCCGATAACCAGAAGCCAGAATTCGAACATCAGGATCAGACCGGTAATGCTCAGGGCCAAAACGGTGAAGGGTTTCTTCAAGGCGCCGGCCAACGTTCGGCTGTACAGCGTCATCACAAGCCCCTTGATCTGCGCCGGCTGAGAGATGGCGGCGGAAATCTCCTCCATAGTCTTTCCGGTGCTCTCAGGCTGCCCTTTGATTTTCATAAAGATCGAGGCCATCGCCGGGTTGATGACGAGAGCGACAAAAAGGCTTGAGGTAAGCGTGACAATCAGAGTAAGCGGCAGAAAGCGCATGAACTCGCCCATGATGCCCGGCCAGAAAAGCATGGGGAAAAAAGCGGCAAGCGTGGTGACGGTCGAGCCGATAACCGGCCAGGCCACCTCCGATGTCGCCTGCATGGCGGCATCGAACCGGCTTGCTCCCTGCTGCATGAACCGGTAGGTATTCTCGATGATGACGATGGCGTTGTCGACGAGCATGCCGAGCGCCAGGGTCAGACTGAAAAGGACAACCATGTTCAAGGTAATCCCCATCGCGTAGAGAATGATGAAGGAAATCAACATCGAAAAGGGGATGGCGAGGCTCACCAGGATGGCATTGCGAATGCCCATCGACAAAAAGATCACCAAAAGAACAAGTGTCAGCCCGGAGAGGATATTATTTTCAAGATCGGCAATCATCACTTCTATATCCCGCGACTTGTCGAGAACCTTGGTGATCTCGGTGCCCTGTGGCCAGTTCAGCCGCTCGGCTTCGATAATCTTGTCGACCTCCTTGCTGATGGTGATGATATTTTCACCGGCCCGCTTTTTTATCGCCAGATTTACCGCATCCCGGCCGTTCAAACGGGAGATGCTGCTCTCTTCCTTGAAACCGTCGACAACCTTGGCGACATCCTTCAGATAAACCGGCTCGCTCTTGTGAATGCCGACAACCAGGCCGTAGATCTCCTCCGGGGTCTTGAACTCACCGGGCACCCGCAGCTGAAAGCGGCCCTGGCCAAGACGGATGGCGCCGCCCGAAGTATTCTGGTTCTCACTCTGGACAGCCGATTGCAGGCTGTTGATAGTCAAACCGTAGTAGGCAAGCTTTTCGGGTGCGACTTCAACCCTGATCTCCCGCTCAAGCCCGCCATTGATCTCCACCTCCATCACCCCGGTGATGGCCTCGATCTCATCCTGGAGATCGTCGGCGATGTCCTTCAGGCAGGACAGGCCACAGGTGCCGGACAGGGAGAAGACGATGATCGGCATTTGCGAAAAATTCACCTCAAAGACCGATGGGTCGTCCTCAAGGTCGTTGGGCAGATCGCCTTTAGCCTCATCGACTTTATCTTTGACATCCTGCAATGCCTTGTCGATATCGGTACCGGTGACAAACTCGATATTGATCATCGACTTGCCTTCCGAGCTGACCGACGAGATCTTTTTCAGTCCCTCAAGCCCTTTCAGTTTTTTCTCGATCTCGACAGTCACCGCCGTTTCGATGTCGGTCGGCGAGACGCCCTTATATTCCGTCGAAACAAAGACGTTCGGGATAGTGATGTCCGGTTCGCTCTCGCGGGGCAGCGCCTTATAGCAGTAGACCCCGAAGATAATGAGCAGGACCGACAGGACAAAGACGGTCGTGCTGTTTTTTACCGCGGTATCGGAGACGATCATAATGTCAATTCCTTCATATCGAGAGCGGCCTTAACCACTTTCACCTTTTGTTTATCCTCCACATCGCGGTGGCCTTCCACCAGCAGCCGGTCGCCGGCTTTAAGCCCGTCGGTGACCTCGACCAGCCACTTCTCCATGATGCCGAGCCGGACCATTTTCTTTTCCACCATACCGTCTTCCTCGACATAAACATACTGATCGTTATTCCTTGAGATGACGCTGTAAAAAGGAATGACTATTGCGTTCGGCACGGTTCTTTTGACGACATCGGCACGGACAAACATGCCGGGCAGAATTTCGCCATTGCTGTTGTCAATGGCCAGTTCCAGGCGGTACATCCGGGCCACGGTCTCAGGCGAAGAAGAGAGGTAATGGACTTTGCCGGTGATGGTCCGATCGCCCAGGGCCTGGAGACTGATGTCGACCGTCTCAAGTCCCCGCACTGCCGTAACATCCGATTCGGGGATACCGACCACTGCTTTCAACCGGTCGATCTCGAGGATCTCGCCGATCGGATCACCCACCGAAAGCTGCAGGCCGACTTTTGCATCGAGCCTTCTGACAATTCCGTTCATCGGTGCGGTAATGGTACAGCGGGAATACTGGAGCTCAGCGTTTTCATAGTCTGCCTTGGTGGTTTCCACCTGGGTTTTCTTGACATCGAGGTCTGCAGTGGGGATAACACCTTTTGAGTAAATGGATTTATCCCTCTCATATTCAGCCTTGGCGAGGTTGTATGCAGCCTGGGCCCGCTCGACGGCAATACGATATTCTTCCGATTCGATTCGGGCGAGAACGTCGCCCGTCTTCACTTTCTGTCCTTCTCTCACCAGCACTTCATCTATTGTTCCGTTTAATTTGGAGAGCAGTGACAAAGTGGTCCACGGTTCGATACTGCCGGGCAGATTGATTCTGTCGTGGATAGGACCGGACTTCAAGGCGAGGGTCACCGCATTGATCGGCGGCCGCTCCTGCTTCAGGCCATCTTCTTTGTCGGCAGCGATCAAGGCACTTTCTTTCTTGATCGCACCGGCAAGAATGAAGGCCAGGGCAATGAGCGCGAGCAGCAGAAATCTCGGCAGGTTGTTCCAGACGAAGAAGACGATTTTTGCCCTGGCGGTCTGCGGGGCGCTGTTCTGGCTATTCATGTTTTGCACCTTCATTTGAAGTAAGTTCAGGCCTGGGATGCAACCCTTCTATGGCCTGTCGGAACAAGGTTTCAAGGGCCGATTCGGCCTCTTCGGTCTGCACTCTGCCGCTGAACCAGGCGGACACCAGCAGAAGATACAGACCGTAAAAATGCCCTGTGATGTAGAGGAGATCCACATCCTTTCGTAACTCTCCCCGTTCCTGGGCCTTCTCCAGCAGGGGGAAGAGCAGTTTAAAATAGTTGTCTTCGTTGGCCAGATGCCTTTCCAGATCGACATCACGGGGGAAAGCGGTCTGCTGCATGAAATGCCTGGCGAATTCTCGGTTTTCGGTGATATGCCTGAATTCACTCATATATATGCTGACCATCTGCTGGAGAATGGGAATCTCGCGATCGGCGTTGGTGGTGAGCTCCTCATGCAAAATCTCCAGCTCGTCCTCGCAGAAGGCGTGGAGGATGTCGCTTTTCGTCTGAAAATAGCCGTAGATGGTACCCTTGCCGATACCTGCTGCTCTTGCCAGTTCTTCAATGCTGGTCTTCTCGAAGCCTTTTTCGCTGAACAGGGTGACCGCCGCCTGCATGATAGCCTGCCTGGTTTCCCGTTTTTTTGTTTCTCTGATGCCTGCCATTATATCCTCTGAGGGTAAAAAGTTGACTGCAGTCGGAAATATAATCTCACCGGAAAAATCGTCAAGATAAAAAGTCGACTGCGGTCAACTTTTATTTATCGCGCACAAATCCTTTACCCGAAGATACAAAATGGACAGGCCGACAGCTTTTGGAATAACGAGCGGCTGGAAGATTGCTTAATTCATTTGATATTGGTCGACCGCCGCCAGGGAGCGTCGTATCCCTTTCCGGTAGAAAACACGGGGATGTCCCATGATGACCATCAGCCCTTCCCTGCTTGGGAAGCGGATCCCCTGCTGCTCTCGGAATCGGCGAGCGGCCCTGCCATTCTGAATAAGAGGGTGCATTGCACCCAGCATGCAGGTTCCCAGGCCCAGGGATTCGGCTGCAAGCATCGCATAGGTTGCCGCAACTATCGGATCGGCCGGATCGCAATAAGGACTGCCGTAAAAATAGAGTGCGACCGGGGCATCGTACGTGACGATATTTTCACCGCGCGCCATGGCGGAGGTATAGCTTTTCATAAGGGGCCGAACGAAATCACGGAACAGAACATCGTTGGCCTTTCCCCAGAATGGCCGCATGAGCGCAAGAAACCAATCCGAAACCAGCCACTTGAGGCCTTCAAGGTAAGTGCAGAAATCCTCGGTGAATTTCCTGACTTTTTGCGGACTTTCGAACACTAGGATGTGGACATCCGAAGGCGGCAAACCCATCGGCGCCAGTCGGACCGCCTCGAGTACCTTTTCAATCAGATCCGGTCCAACCGGCTTATCGGTAAACTCCCGAATACTCCGGCGTCTCTGCAGAAGATTGCAGAATGCCTGATAACCGGCTGCTGCACTTCTTTCCGGCAATTCAGTAAAATCATTCTCCGAAAGGCATCGACCTTCGACCTTGACGGCCCCCTGCGGACAGATCGCCATGCAGTGGCCACAGCCGATGCAGCCGAAGAGGGGATGCTCGGTGCGTTGCGCCTTGCCGTCGACTATGCGAATACCGAAGTCTTTGCACACCTGGACACAAAGAGCGCAGCCGTTGCAAAGCTCCGACGAGAAATGAAGCTGGGCCGTCTCATGGGTGCGGGATGTAGGGATGGCCATCTTGTCAGTCACCTGGAGTCCAATATATTTTTTCATAGCCTGCTGAACACCAGTATAGCCGGAGGAGTTCCATCAAGCTGTGGAGTTTTTGTAACGAATTGTAAAAATATGTACAGCTGCTCCCGAAAAAGACATCCGCCGGGCACACCTCGCCGCGGCAGCCGCTCGACCGACGAATATCTCGTTCTTTTGATTTTTATTTCAGGGGAATACAGATATCTACAAGCCATTTTCCGTCAGGATGTTCGTCGGCATTGTTGTGATACAGTTCGTAACATGGTCGATCGTCGCACATATAGCCTTTGTTGATCAGCCAGGCGAAGGCTTCTTCCCACGCCTGGGGAAACTGCTCCGTGTCAATCTCAAATCGGCAGACTGCATAGAGACCGCCGGCCAGGACCTGCAGACCGATCTGACCTTCGGTGAGGGTACCTTTGTCCACACTGACACAGGCATCGATCCGACATTTTTCCGGCGGAGTCACCTCCGGGTTATCCCAATACACTCCAAGCACCGTGCCTTTTTCCAGGTGTCCCCTCGGCCCGGCCCAGCGCGACAGTTCATCGAAGGCCAATCGGCAGGTTTCTTTTCCATAGGGTCCCAACCTGCGGACGTAGGCGACCAGGTACTCAGGCATTTCACGAATTTCAGCATGCATGTTCATTCCTCCTTCTTGGGTTGATTCTTTGACAACAGGCAACAAACTGTCAAGAGTGTAGCCCAGGTGGGGAGATAATGCGTTTTCTCCCTTGCGGAAGATGTTTCCCTGCTTGCTATTTCTATAGGCCGTGGGCGACATGCCAAAACCGTTTCGAAATGCCTTGGCGAAATTCTGTGAACTGGAGAAGCCGCAATCCAGGGCGATGTCGGTTACAGGAGAGTCCCAATTCATCAGAAGCTTGTTGGCGGCCTGTTCAAGGCGCAGCCGGCGGGTAAATTCGGCAACGGTTTCGCCGACAACGGCCTTGAATATCCTGTGAAAGTGAAACATTGAGAAGGACGCACTCCTGGCTATCTCGTCGAGAGGGAGGTCTTTTTCGAGATTGTTGCAGATAAAATTCATGGCCAGACAGATTCTCCGGCGATACTCCATGGCCGTGCTCTGCGTCACTTTTTCGTTGTTCTTCATTGCTTCTGACCCGGGGGATTTACGCTTTTGTTCCCTCTGCCCGGAAAAAGCATCCGCCGGTCAAGGAAAATCCAACAACCGGAACGGCCGGTTGATCTTCAAAGTTTTTCTAACACCATGGGGGTTAAATAATGCCCTTCATCTTCAAGGCCTCCATGGTAACTTCCTGCCTGAAACGGCTGTCGTCCGGCTTTACGATCTCTATGTTCGTTGCATAGAACCACACTTTACCACCGGACTCGACGTAGCCGACAAACCAGCCCACTTGTGGAATAACTCTTTGCGCCCATCCGGTCTTGGCCCGTATGGTATAGGCAGGAGTCTGCTCGACGAGCATGTGTTTTCGCAGCAGATCGTATGAGGAAGATTTAAACGGATATGCCCTGGTGAAGATGTTCTTTAAAAACGCGACCTGTCCCATGGCACTTATCATGAGATCGCCTTCCAACCAGAAGGAAGCTGTCTGGGGACCGATCTTCTCATTTCCGTACTTCATCTTGCCGAGATATGACGCATACTTATCCTTCCCCACGCGTTTGGCCATTTCCTGATAGAACCAAACACATGAAGATGAAAAAGCCGTCTGCAGCGTTTGATCTTTATTCCACTCCGGCAAGCCCTTATCCTTGCCGTCCCAGATCACAATCTCCTTTTCATCCGACACTGCAGCTTCCTCAAGGGCGATAAGGGTGTTCGGTATCTTAAAAGTTGAGGCGGGAACGAAACGAGTACGGGCGCGCTTGTCATTGTGGATATAGGTCGTTTCACCATCCAGCGACGATATCACCATTGTTCCGCTGAGGTTCCGCTCCTTGAAAAGTTTTGCTAACTCCAGATCTTCGGCATGTGCCGGCGGTGCTACAATAAAGACAAAAAATGCAACAGTGTACAACACAATCTTGTTCATGAACTTCTCCGTACAGTCTTGTAGAGCTTCGGCCGATTCTTGAGCTGCTCGATACATCAAACTCCACATAAAGCCTGCTTTACAGTATTTATAAAATGATAAAAATCGTTGGTTTTCTTTCTCGAAGTCCGGCAAGCGAGATTTTCGAAGAGCTTTTCCCTCAATCCTCTTGAAACCTCCAATTGCACGCCTTCTCCACTTCTGCATCGATTGCAGATATTCCTGGGATCGATACCGCGAAGTCCTGGTACTTCAGTGATCACAGCCTCAAATCCAGCCGTCCTTAACGCCCGCCTTATCCCTTGCTTGAGCTCGTGGTTTTTCCCTCCGATGAAGACTATTTCTCCTGTGTCCCGATTCCCATGAATCGAAATGACAATGAAAGCATTTTCCGCTATCTTCAAACCTCTTGGCTCATCGAAGCTGGAACTCGTGAGATGTAATATCTTGTTCCCCGACTTTTTTAAGCCTTTGAAGGCATAAAACGTATACTCGCTTCCGGCCAAAGCATCTGCAATGTCCAGAGTCCCGGGTTCTATGCCTCCTCCATGAGGAGCCATTACGGCGATTTGAGAAACACGTTGTCGATATAGTATCTTGTAATCCTGGTTTTCTCTTTCATTTTGTTCCAGTTCCGCAAAATTTCGATATCTGTCCATCAACACTCCTGTTGATTTGTAGAGGAAGCATAACGGTTCCTTTGGAAACGAGTGTATCTCCAACTTCATCTCGCAGGAAGAAAATAAATGGGCTCCCTGTTTATTGTCTGGCGCTGCAAACAATTATTCACCAAAATTGCAAACTCGGATTGATTCTCCCAGGTTTATCGTTCATACTTCTTATCATCGACAATCGAACGCTCAGACGACTTCCACCGGGTCTCTGCCATGCCAGTAAAAACAATGCAGAAGCTGACCTATAAAACTTCTCTCCGTATTGCTCTGCCGGCATTCTTCACCATTCTGCTCTTTGTCACCGCCATTTTTTATATCCTTCTGCCGCAACTGGAACAGAGTTTTATCAATCGAAAGCAGGAAATGATCCGGGAATTGACGGAAACGGCCTGAAGTCTTCTCGAATCGTACCATGAACGGGAACTAACAGGTGAACTGACCATGGAGGATGCCCGGCAACGTGCCGTCCTGCGGATCGGCAAGCTGCGTTACGGCCCGGAGAAAAAGGATTATTTCTGGATCAACGATATGGTGCCGAGGATGATCATGCACCCGTATCGTCACGACCTGGAAGGACAGGATATCAGCACCTTCCAGGATCAGAACGGCAAGTATCTGTTCGTCGAATTTGTCCGGACCGTCAAAGAACAGGGCGCCGGTTATGTGGATTATATGTGGCAATGGAAGGACGATCCGGTAAAAATCTCCTCAAAGCTGTCATATATAAAAGGTTTTGAACCCTGGGGATGGATTATCGGTACCGGCATGTATATTGATGACGTTCATGCCGAAGTCGCAAAATTCCGCAGGAAACTCACCTTCATCTCGACCGCCATCCTGCTCATTATTTCATTGCTCGCCTTCTATTCCATCCGCCAGTCGATACTGGCTGATCGGGAGCGGCTGCGTATCTTTCTGGAGCGGGAGAAACTGCTACATTCCCTGGGGGAGAGTAATGAAAGGTTCCGCAATCTGGTCGAGACCACCAGCGACTGGATCTGGGAGACGGCGCAGGAAGGAAGATTTACCTATCTAAGTCCGCAAGTAGAGGCGCTGCTGGGATATCCGCCCCATGAGATGATCGGAAAGACGCTGATTGATTTCGCCTCGCCCAACCAGGCGGCTTTATGCAGCGCCTCATACAGCCAGTTACTGGACAGCGGCAAGCCGTTCAACGGATTCGAGATCACCTGCCTGGGAAAAAAAGGACAGATTGTGGTTCTTGAAACGAATGCGGTGCCGATCTTTGCAGACGATGGTCAACTGTCAGGCTACCGAGGGGTTGCCCGCGATATCACCGAACGGAAAATTGCCTTGGAGGCGTTGAAGAAAAGCCGCGACGATCTCCACGCCAGCCTTGAGGAAACGGTGGGTTCTCTGTCGTCCACTGTCGGAAAACGCGATCCCTACACCGCCGGCCATCAGCAGCGCGTCGATATCCTGGCCTGTGCAATCGCCAGGGAACTGGGCCTGGACGAGAAGCAGATCGAGGGACTGCATATCGCGGCGCTTCTGCACGATATCGGCAAGATCACCCTGCCATCCGAATATCTTGCCAAACCGGCAAGACTGTCCCATGAGGAGCTGGCCGTTGTGCACTGCCATCCGACGGTTGGCTTTGAGATCCTGAAAACCATCCATTTCCCCTGGCCGGTGGCCGAGATTGTCCATCAGCACCATGAACATCTGGACGGCTCAGGCTACCCCCAGGGCCTGACAGACAAAGACATTCTACTGGAGGCAAAAATCCTCACTGTGGCCGACGTGGTCGAAGCCATGTCTTCTCACCGCCCGTACCGTCCGTCGCTTGGGATGGAACGTGCCCTTGGTGAAATCAGGTCAGGCCGGGGAACCCGGTATCACGCACCAAGCGTCGATGCCTGCCTGCACCTTGTCCTCGATAAAAAAATACGACTCGGCGGTGAAAACCCCAATCCGGATTTTCTGTGATCGCCTGATCGTAGATTGCCGTCTACGCTCTCTTTCCTGTTGTCATCGTGCCCGGCGAGGGACACGATGACAAGTCGGAGAAACGGTATCAGAAATCCCAGAAGGAATCGATTGAGGCATTGTCGATATCCCAGACAACGTTATGCGGGGCTATCGGCTCGCTTTTAAAAAATTCCGGCAGCCGGTCGTCGTGGCTGGTAAAACCCGCCGCCGTGTTGAAGGCCCGTTCGGTTTTCAGGATCGTTTTCCCGAGGTTGGTAACATCGTCGGCTACAAGGGCGATGCCGTAACGGGCATTGATCATATCGATCAGTGCCGGCAGACAATTGGCGTCGTCCAGTGCGGCAAAGGCGATGAACAGACACATCCCGGTGGAATCGATGGCGGCCGTGGCAATCTGCAGATTGCGCGACAGCTCCACCTGGCCCTCGTTGCTGAGCGGATCGAGCTTGCCGCCGACTCCGAGAATATTGGTGGCAATGGTATAGCCCATGGTATGATCCGCCCCCTGGGTGGAGGTGGCGTAGGTTATGCCGATACCTTTGATCGCCCGAGGATCATAGGCGGGAATCGCCTGGTTTTTGACCACCGGCACCCTGGTTACACCGAAAGCCCGGCCGACGCTGGCGGCGCCGCCGCCGATGATCCGACCGATACCGCTGCCTGTGCCGACATCCTCGCGAAGCATCCGGCAGATGCCCGCGCCGTCGCCGAACTCAAGCACTCCGGCCTCCATGGCCACTCCGAAGGCAACGGAGGTCTCGATGGTGTCAAGCCCCAGATCGTCCATCAGATGATCGGCCTCGGCAATATAATCGAGATTGTCGACGCAGCAGTCGGCGCCCATGGCCCAGATCGACTCGTATTCGAACCCCGAAGTCAAATACTTCTTGTCTTTATCATGATAAATCTGCGAGCAGTTGATGACACAGCCCGGATGGCAGTTATGTTTCGGCTTGCCGCCGCGCTCGACGATGGTGTCGTGCATGGTCTCGCCGGAAATCGCCTCGTGCCCGGCAAACTGGCCGGAAGTAAAGTTCCGGGTCGGCAGTCCGCCCGCCTCGTTGATAATATTGACCAGCACGTTGGTGCCGTACTGACCGAGCGCCTGGCTGATCGGGTTGTCGATGAGAGCCTTTGCAAAAGCCCGACCGGCCGTGAGGAATTCCTCAGGTTGAGCAATATGAACCTTCGCGTCGGTTGCTTCCACTGCGATAAACTTGATCCGTTTGGAACCCATCACCGCCCCGAGCCCGCCGCGCCCGCAGGAACGGATTCTTGAGCCCGGATCCTTGACGGAGATATTGGCGGCAGTCATCTTCATTTCACCCGCCGGTCCGATGGTGATAACGCCGAATTTCTCGCCAAGGCGGGCATTCAGCTTGTCGATCACCTCGTAATTGCCTTTGCCGATCAGCTCCGTCTCCTCGCTAATCGTCACGCCTTCCGACGTAACCCGCAGCCCGTACCATTTGTCTTCCTGCGGTTTTCCCTCGATGATCAGGGCTTTTACCCCAAGTTTGGCGAGCATCTGAGCGGAGGTTCCCCCGGAATTGGCTTCCTTGATGGTCCCGGTCAGCGGACTCTTGGCCCCGCAGGACAGACGGCCCGAGTTGGCGGCCTGGGTACCGGAGAGCAGGCCTGGAGCGATCACCAGCTTGTTGCCGGCACCGAGCGGATGGCAGGTCGGTTCGACCTCGGCGGCGATCACGGTGGACGTCAATCCCCGGCCGCCAAGCCCCATCCAACCGGCAGGAACTTCTTCGGTCCCGGTGCTTAAATCGGACATGTTCACACGAAATATTTTGTCGGCCATTATTTTTTCCTCACTTTCCTCTTGTTTTTTAAAGTGTCGCGCGCCTCTAAAAACTCGGCAAAAAATTCATTTGTTTCATTTCGCAATTATCGGAGCACTGCAGTCGTGCCCCGATAACGCATTGGTTCCGTCGGTATTATAATGCCGCCTTGTAAATGGCCATGACATCGGCGTCTTTCGGCCGACGTGGATTGGTCATGCCGCAGGCATCCTTCTGGGCGTTACCGGTCATGATTTCGATATCTTCAGCTTTGACATCCTTGCCATACCGTTTGCCGAGTTCGATAAGACCGGCGGGGATGCCGATATCGGTGGACAGTTTCTGGATTGCCTTCAGCGCCAGCTCCGCCGCATCGCGGGGAGAAAGACCATCGACATTTTCGCCCATCAGTTTGGCGATTTTGACAAAGCGCTCCATTTTGGCAATCAGGTTGAATCTGCTCACATGGGGAAGCAGAATGGCATTGCACTCGCCGTGCGGCAGATCATAAAAGCCGCCAAGCTGATGGGCCATGGCATGGACATGGCCGAGGCTGGCATTATTAAAGGCCATGCCGGCAAGATACTGGGCGTAGCACATGCCTTCGCGGGCGACGATATCATTGCCGTTGGCAACTGCCGGGCGGAGATGGACGGCAATCAGTTCAATGGCCTTTTCGGCCGCCGAATCGGTCATCGGCGTGGCAATGGTCGACACATAGGCTTCCACCGCATGGGTCAGCGCGTCCATACCGGTTGCCGCGGTCAGCGCCGGGGGCATGCCCATCATCAGGAGAGGATCGTCCAGAGCTATGCCGGGGGTAACCCGCCAGTCGACGATGGCCATCTTCACCTTTCGGCTGGTGTCGGTGATAATACAGAATCTGGTCATTTCCGAGGCGGTTCCGGCAGTGGTATTGACGGCCACATAGGGAGGCATCGGCTTGGAAGATTTGTCCACGCCTTCGTAATCATGAATTTTGCCGCCGTTGGCGATAACCAGCCCGACACCTTTGCCGCAGTCATGGGAGGAGCCGCCGCCGAGGGTGATCAGACTGTCGCAGGAGTTTTTCTTGTATACCTGCACGCCGTCATGGACATTGGTATCGGTCGGATTGGGAATGGTGTCGTCGTACACAACATATTGCATTTCCGCCTGATCGAGCAGGTCGGTGATCTGTTTGGTGATACCGGCGCCGGTAATTCCCTTATCGGTGACAATCAGTGGTTTGGTGCCGCCGAGGGCTTTGATTTTGGCTGGAATCTGTTTGGCGGCACCGATACCGATCAGGGTGACGCTGGGAATGAAATAACCGTATACTTCTTCACGAATAGCCATAATGACACCTTCCTTTTTTCTGTTGTAGGTTTTGTAATCGTTTTTTTTGCCGACCTGGATCCAAAGGTTGCGCACAGTTAGCATAGCAATTGGCGTGCCAATTGTATTTTAGAATATAATCAGGATATTATGAGTTTCAGGTGAGCGATTTGTACGACAAAATGTCTGCCGCCGGGAGACATTCCCGGGAAAAACCCGAGATTTTCGGAAAAAAACACCCAAAAACTTATAGATACCGACAGGTTCCAGCGAGGTGGGTCAGAATGAAACAGAAGAGGGGGTGAATGGGTCAGAATGTCACACCGCCTGGGAGGTTCTCATTCGAAGGCGTACTGCGCCAGCTTCCGGTAGAGGGTTTTACGGCTGACACCGAGAGTCTCGGCGGTTTTCTGGCGGTTGCCGTCGTAGAAATTCAAAATCTTGAGAATATGGTTCTTTTCGACCGATTCCAGGGTGAGAGCTGCATGGCCCTCTTCCGAAGCGGAGAGCAGCTCGCGGGGCAGACACCTTTCGGTGATGATATTGTTTTCGGCAAGAATGATCGATCGCTCGATAACGTTGCGCAATTCCCTGACATTTCCAGGCCATGCGTAGCGAAAAATACAGTCCATTGCCCTGTCGACGATCCGGAATGCAGTGTGGTCGGGGCTGAGCCGGGTGAGAAAATAATTGACCAGCAGGGGCAGATCCTCTTTCCGCTCGCGGAGTGCCGGAATCCTGATGGTGAAGGCATTGATCCGATGAAAGAACGCCTCGTTGAACCGCCCGTGTTCGACCTCTTCGGCCAGATTGCGGTTGGTGGCGAACAGGAACCGGATATTGACCTTGCGTTCCTCTTTTTCGCCCACCCGCCGAAAGGTCTGGGTCTCGAGAACCCTGAGCAGCGAGGCCTGAACCTCCAGCGGCAGCTCGCCGATTTCGTCAAGAAAGAGAGTACTGTCGTGGGCAAAGGACATCAGTCCCTCGCGTGATTCGGAGGCGCCGGTAAACGACCCTTTCATGTGTCCAAACAGCTCGCTCCGGGAAAGCTCCTTCTGCAGCGATGCACAATTCTTGATGATCATCGGGCTGGCCGCACAGGCCGAACGCTGGTGAATGAGCCGGGCGACCACATCCTTGCCGACCCCGGAATCGCCGGTGATCAACACCGGGATCCTGGCAGGACCCACCTTGTTGATCAGGAATTTGATTTCGCCCACCACCCTGGAGTTGCCGATGAACTGCACCTGTTCCTGTTCGAGACCGCTGTTGTGACGAAGTATCCTGTTTTCACGCGACAGCAGCACCCGCTGGTGGGCCTTCTCCACCACCAGGTCCAACTGCTCGAGGTTGAACGGTTTGCGGATGAAATCGCAGGCCCCGAGTTTCATGGCCTTGACGGCGCTGTCGATATCGCCGTGACCGGTAATCATCACCACTTCGATATGGGGTACCGAATCCTTGATCTCGATCAGCAGGTCGAGATCGTGCACATCCGGCAGACGCAGATCCATGATGATGACATCGAACCAGTGGTTGCGAATCATGGTCATGGCTTCGGCGGCATCGCCCGCGGTCAGCACATTCCGCGTATCGCTCTCCAGTTCCTTGTGCAGGAGTCTTCGGATCGGTTCCTCGTCGTCGATGACAAGGATGCTGTATTTTTCGTTTTCCATTGCTGTATTAAAGTATCAAACCTCGATTCCCGGCAGAGACACCTTGAACGAGGCGCCCCGGCCCTCCTCGCTCGTGACCGTGATCTCGCCCCTATGGTGCCTGACAATGGCATAACAGGTCGACAGGCCGATACCTATCCCCTTACCCACCGGCTTGGTAGTAAAAAACGGTTCAAAGAGTTTATCCTGCAGCTCGACCGGGATGCCGCAGCCGGAATCTTCGACGATCAACTCGACCCCGCCGCCTTCGCGGTTGCGGGTGATAATATCGATTCGGCCACCTTCGCCGGTGGCATCGAAGGCGTTGGTGACCAGGTTGATGATCACCTGCTTGAGCTGCGACTCATCTCCCATTATTTTCGGCAGATCCTTCGGCAAATCGGTTTTTACCGTCAGTCCGTGCCGCTCCTTGAAATGGTGCTTGAGAATAAACAGGGTGTCGCCCACGCACTGATTCATGTCCACCGGCCAGAGAGAGGAGGCCACCGGTCGGCTGAAAGTCAGCAAGGTCTGAACGATATCGCGGCAGCGCAGACATTCCTTGATAATGGTATCGGTATATTCCTCGAAGTCCGCATAAATCTCCGGCTCCACCCGATCCTGGACCCGGCCGATCCGCCGCCGCAATCCCTCGGCAAAACCGCTGATCGCCGTCAATGGATTATTGATCTCATGGGCCACCCCCGCAGCCAGGGCGCCGATCGTCGCCATCTTCTCCGCCTGGTAGAACTGCGCCTGAAATTCCTTCTCTAAAGTAACATCTCGTTTGAACACCAGTACGCTGCGCTCGCCAGAGGGAGTCATTTTCAGTGGAGAGGCAATGATCTCGAAGTGTCTGAACTTGTTGTCCACCTTGTAAATGAAGAGATCCTTGACGATTTCGCCAAGGTCGAGGGAGCGGAGGGCCGGACAGTCGTCGCATCTGCCGTTGCTGCCGCGAAACACCTCGTGGCAGGTACGGCCGATGGGATCGATGCCGGGAAACCACTCGGTAAACACATGGTTGACCTGCTGGATCTGCAGATCTTCGGACAATACCACCATCAAATCGGTAATGCCGTCGAGCACCGCCTGGATCTCCTTGCGTTTTTTCTCAAGCTCCTGGTTGGAGGTTTTCAGCTGTTCGACTTTCTGCTGCAGCTCCTGGTAAAACCCGAGCTTACAGTGCTCGATGCCGACCAGATCTTCCAGGGTGGTCTTGGCTTTCATCACCATACCTCTTCACAGATCTGCAAGAGCTCCTGCCAGGAAGCGGGACGGGGGTTGGTCAGATTGCAGGCGTCGTTGACCGCCATCTTGCAGATCGGTTCAAGATACTGTTTATCCGCCTCGCCGATCTCCTGCCTCAGCTTCAAGGAAACATCGAATGAGGCGAAAAACTTCTCAAGCTGGTCGATGCCGGCGAGAGCCGTCTCACGGGCCGAACCGAGATTGCGATCGAGCACCACCCGGCCGATATCGGCCAGCTTCGTTTCCGCGTGGTCCAGATTAAAACGCATGACCGCCGTCAACAGGATCGGATGGATGACGCCGTGCCGCATGTCGAAATGGCCGCCAAGGGAATGAGCCAGGGCATGTTCTGCGCCGAGGCTGGCATTGCTGAAGGCCATGGAAGCGGAGATCGAAGCGATGCTCAGTTTTTCCAGGTATTCCATCGAGCGTGTCTCGACCGCCTTGGGCAGGTAGCGAAGGATGAGATCGATTGCCTTCAGCGACTGCATCCCGGTAAACGGCGAAGCAATGGTCGAGGTGTAGGCCTCGATGGCATGGGCCAGGGCATCGATTGCCGACTGAATGATCAGGGTTTCGCTCTTGGTCTGGAGGATAAGAGGATCGACAATAGAGATATTGGGAACCAGGGTCCGGGTGATGATCGACATTTTCACCGCCCTCTCGACATCGGTGATGATGCAGAACTGGGATATGTCCGAGCCGCTGCCGGCGGTGGTCGTGATCAACACCATCGGCGGCAAAGGCCGGCTTACCTTGTTCGCCCCCTCATAGTCCCTTATCCTGCCGCCATTGCTGGCAATGATCGCCACCCCTTTAGCGGTATCCATCGAGCTGCCGCCGCCGATGGCAATGATCACATCGGCACCGTTTGCACGATAAACTTCTGCCCCCTGCTCCACCTGAAAGTCACGGGGATTGGAACTCACCCCCGGATAATAGACCCACTCAATTCCTTCTTTTTTAAGAATATCCATCAGCCGCTGCACCCAGCCGGCTTCCTCGATACCAGCATCGCTGACCAGAAAAACCTTCCTGGCTCCGAGCCGCAAGGCACATTGACCGGCATAATTGAGGCTTCCCCGACCAAAGATAATCTCGGGAATGGCAAATTTGGTAATTTCCATTTCTGGCGTTCTCCTCACTACATGGCTATACGGTTGGGCAGAAGAATCGACCCCTCGCGAGGCAGCGAATTCGCGCTCCTTATATGAACATCAAAGCAGTTTTTGTGCCCGGTTGTCAATGGCACCGAGCAGGTCGGCTTAGTACCTTACTACCTTACAGATTGTTTTCTTGTTTTTTTTCAAGAAAACAATCTGTCTAAAGGTACTTATACCCCCTTGTGGGGTGTTAGCTGTGCAAGGTACGATTGTTTAAAGCACCTTGTTCGGCCGAATGCTCAGACCAAGGTTTTATTTTCTTCAGCGATGGGCCTAGAGTACGTTCTGCCACCTCCGTATCGTGGGCAGCCTGAGCTCTCAACCAATAGCCATTGGAGAGACCAAAAAACCGACACAACCTTAAATCGGTATCAGCTGTGATCGCACGCTTACCGGCAACAATCTCACTTATACGCTGAGCGGGAACGCTAATTTCCTTGGCCAGACGGTACTGGCTAAGACCCATGGGTTTTAAAAACTCTTCCAGGAGGATCTCGCCGGGAGTAACAGGCTCGAGTTCTTTCATAAGGTATTTTCCTCAATGGTAGTCAACGATTTCCACATCTTCGGCACCCGCATCCGTCCAACTGAAACAGACACGCCACTGATCGTTTATACGTGAAAGTGCTTCAGTGTATCCACACTTGAACGATCTGACCATACAACTCCATAGTAACGCAGCACGTGATTATCGTCAAGCGCGTGACCGCAGAAGGACACGGGATTCAGCGATCCAACAACTCAGCGCTTGAAGCGCAATAGACCAACGCCCAGCAAAGTACACATCGTTGCGAATACTTTCATGGGATCAAGCGGTTCCTTGAGAACAAAGACGCCAAGCAGCAGCGCAAAAACGATACTTGTCTCCCGCAAAGCGGTCACCAGTGGTATCGGTGCCACGGTAAAGGCCCATGTCACCATAGAATACGCAAGAAACGAGGCTCCACCGCCGATCAGGGCAAGCCGCCAATCCCGGCAGATCACTCTCTTCACAATGCCCGGCTGGACGACTCTCATTATTACAGCAAAAATGAGGGCATTCACGGTCGACAGCCAACCGTAGAAACCAAGCGCAGTGCCCGCCTCGCGCGCCCCTAAACCGTCCACCAGGGAATAGGCCGCGATAAAGCCACCGGTAATCACAGCAAATGACGCAGCCCGACCATTGCGAAGTCCATCGCTTCGGCGCACTAAAGCCAGGCTCAGAATGCCTGTGGCAATCGTGGCCACTGCGGCCAGCTCGAGAAAAGAAAGATGCGCCCCCAGCAGAGTCACCGAAACCCCAGCCACAATAAGGGGCGCGAAACCACGTGCCAAAGGATATACTTGACTGAGGTCGCCGATACGATAGGAGGCCAGCAGGAAAAGTTGATATCCCACATGCAGCACCGCTCCTCCCACAATATAGGGGAGAGACTCTAGACTCGGCAATGGCGCAAATAACAGCGCGGCCACTGCAAAAGGCGTGTGCCCCAACACCACCGCACTCATGCTAAGGTGTTTGTCTCCGGCGTTTTTGACAAGAAAATTCCATGAGGCGTGCAACAGTGCGGCAAACAGGACAACGATCATAACCGGGAGTGACATAAGAGAACGTTACCTTGTGATTTTTTCATAGGTCATATATCTTACCGAAAACGGCAGGTGCGGAAAGTGCTTTTCGTCCCCTGCTACGAACCCCAAACCACCATACCAACGCTGTAATTCAGAGTGCTCGCCGATAACGCCTATACTGAGAGTATGGATTGCATTCGCTTGAGCCAAATCGACGATGTGCTGCACGAGGCGAGCGCCGAAACCGCGTCGGCGATAATTCGGAAGCACCGAAAGTCGATTGAGGTACGCCAACCCGGTTGTTGGGTTTTCATAGGCTACGCAGGCAATCGGCTTCGAGTCTTCTTCCAGGATGAAGTAACGCTCACCGCGTTCGAGATCGGCCCTCACCCATGCCTCGTTGCAGAATGAGGGGTGCTTGGGACAATTGTCGGCATTCAGACCAAACCGGAGGGCGATGTCCTTGTTGGATTCGCTGACCAGCATTGCTATTGTGGCGATGTCACGGGATGCGGCTTCTCGAATCTGCGCTTGTTCAGGCTGCATTTGATTACGTATTTCACTTGATGTTTGTACCTTGACTGCGCCATCCGTCGGTGTCAAACTTCCCCACAGCCAGTTGTGAAAATCAATCAATTCCTCGGCCTTGAAACCTGGTCGATCGGCGGTAGTATGGCAGTCCTTGACAACAGTGATATTAAAGTCTTTGACTAAGGCGGAATGAAGAGTGGCATTTACGCAAAAATCTGTTGCACAGCCTGTAATGTACAACTCTCTCATGCCGTATGAGTTAAGGGTGCTTTCCAAATCGGTTCGGTAAAACGAATCATTCGCTGTTTTTTCGATATAGATATCGTCTGCACTTTGATGAAGAGCCGGGAGAACATTCCAATCGGAAGTTCCATGATGCAGAAACCCTTCCTTTGTTCCATCATGCTGAATAAAAACAACCTTATCTCCCCGATTCCTAAAGCAATCCGACAGGATATTGATCCGTTGAACAACGCCATCGGCATCAAACCTTGGGGTCTTGGGGGAAAATGATCCGACCTGCATATCGATGATTAATAATGCTTTCATTATTTACCTTATTCTTTCCTGCATCGTCTTTTAAAACATAACCGGATGCGATCAAGCCCTCCGGCTCCCTTTTTCACTCAATCTTCGATATATGCCACTGCGCGTACAGGTGAACCATCCGCATCTTCAAATTTCAAGGGAAAGCAGGAAAATGTAAACGTACTGCCGGGTAACGCTGAAAGATTGCACAAATTCTCAATGATGATTGTGTTCCGCTGAAGCAGTGCTTTATGCACGGGGTAATCATGAGTGTCTGCTGTATCGGCAGAAATGGCATCTACGCCGAATCCTTTCAGTCCAAAGCTGCTTAACCAGTTTGCAGCCTCCAGAGACAAGACCTTAAAATTTGAAAAATATTTCTCGGTACCCCAATATTGGCTCCAACCGGTATGGAGCAATAGGAATTCGACATCCTTCACCTTACCCCGGTAAGGTTCCAACTCTTTTACCCCAATGGTTTCCGACGGAAAATTGCCAAAATTCAACATAAGCGCCGGCCCGTAAAAATGCGCGGCAGGAAACTGATCGAGGGTCTTGCGCCCTTTGATCATATGGGCCGGGGCGTCGATATGAGTCCCAGTGTGTGAGTAGAGGGTAATCTTTTTTTCAAGAAACCCCACCTCGTCAATCGAACATCCGGTTATGAAAAGAGGTGGTTCCGTACCTGGATAAACAGGCATGTTCGGTGACATGGAATGTGTTAAATCGAGTATTTTCATGTCAATACATATGGCTCAATGGTGCATAATTGCTCTTCCCGGTGAACAAAACATCCGGCCCGAGGGATGCGGGTCCGGCGTTGAATTGCTGACAGATGCAAAGGCTTGGGCTCCTTTTTCCCAGATCCGGTGAAACGATTTATTGGTTCGCGATTCGACTATTCCCTGGGAAACTGCAGATATCCTGTACTGGCGAGCTTCCAGCATGTAACACCGTAGCCGAGTCCAAGCCCCATGTACAGGCAGAGCACCCATCCAAAGCCCAAGCTGGGAGAAATGGCGCCAACAACCGTACCCGCAACCAAACAGGTCACCAAAGCTGCTGGAACGAAAACAGACGATCCAGGGGGGATTATTGCTTTCGAACCTCCCTCTACGGACGGGGAACGATCCCTCCTCAGAACCAGCATGACCAATCTGAGAACGGCACTGGGGATGGCAGCCCCGGCCCAGGCCACAATGCCTATGACAAATGCAATTGGCAGAGTGAGGAAGCTGACAAATTCCGCCAATCCCGAGTCCGGCGCCAAGACGCGTGACACCTGAATCCCCACGTAGCCCCCGCCGAAAAAGAGTCCGAAAAAGATGGGTACGGTGAGCCAAGGGGAAGGAAGCTTATTAGGACTCATAGATTCCTCGGTAGTCGATTGTTGATCTTCAGGTACCACAAAGTGGATCATTGGCGCGCAATCATGCTTCTTATAATCATTGTGGTCGAGGCCAATACATGATGATACTTACCCCAACCAAAGCCACCAACCCACCGATGATGTCGAATCTATCCGGCGCAATTTTGTCGATTTTCCAGCCCCATAAAATTGAGAGGACAATAAATATTCCTCCATAAGCCGCATAAACGCGGCCAAAATGGGCAGGCTGCAGAGTTGGGACAACACCATAGAGGACAAGAATTATTCCACCTATGACTGCATACCATAATGGTTTGCCTTCACGCAGCCATAGCCAGACCAAATATCCCCCGCCGATCTCAAAAAGACCTGCAAGAACAAAATAAAAAATTGATTTGATTGTCGTTATATAATCCACTTGGCTGCGAACGTTGCTCTTTGGCGGGCGCGACTTTTTGCGATCCGATAAAAGAGATGGTTAAAGTGTTTTCTTCATTTAATAAGCAGCCTCATTGTATCCGGTGCGGAACGAAAACCGATTTTATGATACACAGGTTGCCCCGCATCACTTGCATTGAGTAAGACTCGCTTAATTCCATTTGAACTACAATATGTGATCGCCCTCTGGATAATTCGTTGAGCACACTTCTTGTTTCTGTGGGATCTTTCAGTATACATGCTGTGCAAGTATGCAACTTTTGAGGATAAATCCGATGGATTCGGCACAAAACTAACGAAAGTGATTGCACCGCTTGAAACGATCTTTCCTTTATCCTCAATCACCCAAGCTTTACAGGTTCCGTTCTCCATTTCGGTTGCCAATTTTCGAGTGTAAGCTTTTTCAATTTCGGCAATTCTTGTGGTTTGGAGCTGCTCGCCTTTTTGCTCCCAAATTTCTTCGAACATCTTTCCATGATGTGCGGCCATGATTGAAATATCCCCGCTCGATGCTTCACGGATATGCATTCCAGCTACTTCAGACGTGAAGGGCATTTGTTCTATATCCTTTACTTTATTTTATCCCCAAGCTTTTTTACGGGTGGGAAGACGTCATGACATGTTGGGCATATTGGGCATATTAGCTATTATTTTATAATGGTTGAGATGTCATTCCACTCCATTTTCCTGCTTATCACATCATGTCCGAATATTTCTTTAATATCGAGTTCTTTCTGAACACCCCCAAGGTTTTCATAAAATCTGATAGCGTACACATTACTGTTAAAAACCCAGAGAAACCCAGTACTATTGCCATTTTTGACAAGTTCTTCTGCAGCGGCCCTCATTAATGCGGTTCCAACATTTCGGGATCGCTGAGAAGGTTTAACATGCAAATTGTCTATAAACGGAGTTGGTCGGCACCACACCGCTATAAATCCAATGATCTCTTTTTCTTCTGCAACTAAGACCACATCTCCATCTTGGATTTCAACCTTGCTCCAGTGCTGTTTCAAAGTATGAACAATTTTTTCACCAAAAAAATCCGAAGGTAAAACATTCAGATAAGAATTCCGCCAGCTTTCGATATGAATATCTGCTATTCTATTAAAATCGGAATGCTTTGCCTGCCTAATTTTCATTTTTCTCTTTCAAGCCCATATGTCCTGTCCAATCGTTGCTTATCTTCCATATCTCCTCCTCCCTCTATTACCCGTGAGCGGCCGCCTCTGAACCGGAATAAAGTCGGTTGCCGGGATAATAAATTTGATCATATTTCTTTTCTGCATATGGTTGCCGGTGATAATTCATTGCCCTCCGGCAAGTTGACGGCCTGCCACACGAGCTTGACGAATAGCCTTCTCCGAGGGTACCGGGTTTTCCTCCTGAGCGGCCAGACCGGCAAATATTGTTTTTACAGGTTTGGCGCCCATCGTGGTGGCAATGAGCCGCAAGGCTCGCGGAGCGCCTGTGAAGATCCGTCCCATAAATGAAGGCATGGCCGATGAGGTGATTAAAACCGCCTTCTTGTCTTTGTTCCCGGATCTCATTTTGGGGCTGTGCTGCCCCCAGGGCCAGTAGGAAAAACAGACCAGCCTTTCCATGAATCTCCGTGTTACCGCGGTTACGTTGTAGAAGTTCACCGGAGAACCGATTACCAGTCCGTCAGATTCCTGCCATTCGCTCAGGATGACGTTGAAGTCATCGGCATGAACACACTTCCCGGGTTCAGGACCTGGTTTTTGCGTACAGTAGCGGCAGTTATTACAAAATTCGATATGGACGTCTGTCAGATATATTTTCTTCGTGACAGCCCCCAGGGCCTCCGCACTCGCCAACGTTTCCGTTACCAGGCGGTCGATCATCCCGTTTTTACGGTAACTCCCGACAATTCCTATTATTTTCTTAGCCATTATTGCTCCTGTCAAATCCGGCAGCAGACTTACCTTATTGCTTTATATCTCTTCGACCATTGCCGTATTTGGTCCATCGTTGCGGTGGCACCGCCGCAGACAATGACCAGGACGGTACCGAATTGCTGGAGCTCCGGTGCATTGTCGTAGACCGGGGCAAGGCTTGCACCGCAGGCAGGCTCGACAAGTAATCGGTGATCGGCAAGAAACCGCTCGCATGCCCGGAGTGCGCTTTTATCGGTAACCAGGACGCTGCGGACAGGGTGATCCTCCCACCATTGCATGGCTCTTTCACAGACACGTTTGGCCCCAAGAGAGGTTGCGATGCTTGTGATGCCTTCCAGCTCGACGGGAAACCCGGCCTTCGTCGCTTCGTGGTAAGACGCGGCTCCCTCGGTTTCAACGGCGAGAATTGGAATGTGCCCCCATCCGTTCCGGTGAAGCCCTTCTGCGACGCCAGACAACAGGCCACCGCCGCCGACTGAAAGGACAATAACGTCGGGTTCGAGCCCGGAACGAAAAACTTCATCCACCATCGTGGCGTGGCCCTGCCAAAGCAGAGGGTCGTCAAAAGGGTGAAGGAATGCATCGGCTATGCCGACCAGCGAAAGCGCAAAGGCGTTTGCTTCCTGCCAGGAAACTCCATGCACTATGACTTCGGCATCTTCCAGCCGCAGGAGTTTTTTCGCCCTTTCGGACGTAGTTTCCGGAACGACTACCGTGACGGGAACCGACAGCCTGCGGCCTGCATATGCGACCGCCAGACCTGCATTTCCACCGGACGACGAAACGAACCGTCGAGCGCCTCGGGCAAGATAGGTTTCGCAGGCAAACCCGATGCCGCGTATCTTGAACGAGCCTGGCGGCTGCAGCGCTTCAAGCTTCAGCCAGACTGAACGTCCTGATACCAAGCTTAACTGGCGGGATTCGACGAGAGGTGTGTCAATGTGGAGTGTCATATGCGTAGCGCGTGCAGCGGCTCGTCCCGGGCATTTCTTGTATTGCAATACATTTGAGCTTCTCCTGTCTCTTTCTTGGGATTTTTTAGGGCCGCAACGGAAATACATTCCTGCGAGATTTCGATATACGCCCGCTTGCCTCTATTTCAGCTTTGCAGTTTCAGGAAATCCCCGTCAATAATCAGCAACTTCACACCATTTTTTGTAACAGAACGGTGAGAACTCAACTCATCTGATACCACATAAGACATACCTGGAGTTAATATTGAATGTGTCCCATCTTTTTGTTCATTGACAACTTCGCCCTCAAGACAATGTACTATGTGACCTTTTTCACACCAATGATCAGCGACATACCCCGCAGAATAGTGGACAATTCTGATCCTTAGCCCTTCAAACTGCAGGGTCTGCCAATAGGCAACGCCTGTCGCGCCCTTATGTTCTGTTTTAGGTACCTGAGTCCAATCGATCGTCTGAAAAGGGATATTTTTATTATTCATGTTCATCAGCCCTCCGTGACGCAGGACGGGCCGTTCAGGACACGGACGCCGGCGGATTTGACCATCTGCCTGAGCATGGGTTTAAACATCAAGGAGTGGGATGGGGCGATGATCCACCAGTACATCCTTCCCCAGATCCCACGCGGCACGAAGCTTGGGGTCATGCGCAGTTCGGTGGAGTCGTCCGGCAGCACCTGGATCCTAAACTCCAGAAGGGCCTCGCCCGGGGCCAGCATCTCGGCCCGGAGCAGGAGACGGCGATGGTCTTCCACGGCCACCACTCGCCAAAAATCCAGGTAGTCGCCCACGGCCACCGAATCCACGTGACGGCGCCCCCGGGACAGACCCGGACCGCCGAGCAGTTCGTCCACCAAGCCGCGCAGCCGCCAGAGGCAGGTGCCGAAATACCAGCCGGTGTTTCCGCCGATGCGCTTGACCACGTCCCAGGCAAGTTCCGGTGGGCCATCCAGGGTTATGGAGAAGATGTCCCGGAAGACCCTGGTCCCGGCTTTACCCTGCTCCCCGGTCCACTCCGGCAGATAGGTGGAGCCCGCGTCGAAGCAGCTGGAGGCGACCTCATTCCGATACACCTCCGCCAGGGCCTTGATGATGGCCTCGCGGCAGGAGAGAAGCTTTTGCGGGACGATCTCGCGGATGCGTTCGTCGCGGCAGAGGATCTCGTCGCGCATGCGTTCCACCAGGGGCCGAATGAGAGCCACGGATACCGGGGTGACCAGGTTCATCCAGCCGATCGAAATCTGGTGGATGCGCATGGGCAGCACGAGGACGAGGCGTTCCGGCAGCCCGGCCTCTTCGGCATAGATGTGGAACAGTTCACGCCAGGTAAGCACTTCCGGGCCGCCGATCTCATACACCTGTCCGGCGGTTTCAGGGTGTTCCAGGCAACCGGCCAGGTACTCGGCCACATTGGCGATGGCGATGGGCTGGCACCTGGCATCCATCCAGCGCGGGGCGAACATGATCCGCAGATGCCCACAGAAGGCCTGGATCATCTCGAAAGAGGCCCCGCCCGAGCCCAGGACCAGAGGCGCACGCAGCTGAGTCACCCTGGCGCCGCCCAGAGCCAGAATTGCACCTACCTCGTAGCGCGAGCGCAGCTGATCCGAGAGATGCGCCGGGTTGCCCAGACCGGTGAAATGGATAATCCAGTCCACTCCCGCTTCGCGGGCGGCGTGTACCGTGGAGTAGGCGATGCGCCGGTCCAGGGTGGCGAAATCCTGTTCCCCGGGCCTGACGGAATGGATGAGGTAGAACACCGCCCGGCAACCGCGCATGGCCTCGGTGAGGACTGCGGTGTCCAGAGCGTCGGCAACGACGATCTCCAGGTTGGGATGGCTGCCCCAGGGCCGACTCTGGATCTTGCGGTCGGAGCGCCCTGCGGCGCGCACCTTCCAGCCGCGCTGGAGAAGAAGGGGCACCAGTCGTCCGCCAACATAACCAGTGGCCCCCAACACAAGTACCGGTCTGGAATCTCGATCCATCTCAGTCCCTTCCCTCCACGTCCTTGAGGCATAACCGCCCCACAGGCGTCATATGTCGGTTTTCGACATCATGTACAGTTCTCTGCATATACATTCCCTTCTGCCGGTCGAAATGAAAGATGGCAGTTATCTGGTTTATTGAGGTTTAAGTTCAGGCCGTTTCCGCCAAGGAGGTCGCAGGACACAATACTGCAAACCTGCCCTTTCAAGTAGAAAAATCAGAGTGGAATGTATGAACATTTGGGCGTGTGAAAAAAACCTTGCGGGGACAATCTCAAAATGTTTCAAATTGATAATTCTTTCATTTATTTGGAATTTGCCGGCATATTTATCTTCCATTGAGGAAAACCAAATTTCCCGTGCCGGTCGAGAGCATATAAAGGACTGTTAACCCCGTCCGAAGAGGAATATGAAAACCGATATCCTACAGCATGTACCAAGCAACCCCGATATCACGAAACACTATCTTTTTTATCTCCACGGCCTGATCGTGGAATTGGCCGGTATCCGTCCCAGGAGTGAAGAGCACGGATACTATGAGTATGAAGGTATCCTTGAAGCGCTGGCCGAGGAAGGATTCATCGTAATAAGTGAGTCACGGGAAAAAGACACCGAGATTAAAGCGTATGCCGAGAAAATCGCCTCTCAGGTTAAAACACTTCTGGCCAATAGTGTTCCACCAGGCAACATAACCGTAGTCGGTGCCTCCAAAGGTGGAATCATCAGCGCCTATGTCTCCAACATGCTTCGGGCAAAAGAGATAAACTTCGTGTTTCTCGCCGGCCTGTTCGAAAAATGTCTGACCGATGAAACCCTGAAGTTGTCTGGGAATGTTCTCTCGATCCATGATCGTGCCGACACGCAGTCGATCACTCCGGCATTATACTTTCAGCGATCTGATGAGCTCGGGAAAACAAAGGAAATCGTCCTCGATCTTGGCCTTGGGCACGGTTTGATTTATCGGCCCTACCGGGAATGGCTGGACCCACTGGTGGAATGGGTAACGAAATAGCAGGAAGTCCCATTTTCGTGCTGTAGTATCACCAATTCCCCAGGTGTGCCCCGCCGGTCTGCTGCAGCGTTTGGTTCGGCGTGCCTTTATGTTTCCTGAAATACGTTTCACAACTCCGGCGGTTGTCGCGATAGGGCGCGGATCTCATCGCGTAAGGCGCTCACCTCATCCCGGACCGCGGCCAGTTGTTTATTCCCTGCCACTTCGGCGTCGCTACTATCGGCGTCGCGGCCGACGAAGAAGGTGGCGAGCGCCGCTGTCACGTAGCCGAAGATACCGAAGGCGTACAGGGCCAGAAAGACGCACAGTACACGCCCCTCGACCGTCTGCGGCCAGTACTCCGAGCCCATCGTTGTCATGATCATGGCGGTCCACCATAGCGACTCGCCGTAGCTGTTCGGGCCGCCGGCTGCCTCGTTCTCGAAAGCGTACATCCCGGCCGCGCCGGCGAAAGTGACCAGCACTGTGAGGGCGATCACATACCCGAAGCCCCGTCGGCTCAGGCTCGCGCCCAGCGCCTTCATCCCGCGGTTCAGCGAACTGACGACGCGGACCAGCCGCAACCCCCGCCCCGCCCTGGCCAGGCGGAGCAGCCGAAACGCGCGGAAGACGCGGAAGATCCGCAGCGCGGGGAGCAGCAGCGAAATGGCGGTCAGCCAGTTACCCTTGAGGTAGACGACCTTGTCCGGGGCCAGGACCAACTTAACAGCGAAATCGATAAGAAAGACGACCCAGATAGTCGTGCCGAGAAAATAGAACAACAGACTCTCGCCCCGAACCAGCTCCACTATCAATAGCACCAGCCACACGAACGCGAGAACTAGCATCGGCGTCTCCAGCCAGCCCTCCAAACGCTGGAGCAGCTCGTATCGCTCCCGTTTCAGCTCCTCCGCGTCCGTGGATTTCGCGTCATAATTTTCGTTCGTGCCCTTGTCGCTCATCGGATTTCCCTCGTTTGACCCCCTGGAAGCCTTTCTGCCGCCGAACGGCAAGTTCTGCTGAAGCCGCGGCTTCAGCAGCAACGTTTTAATTGCCAACAACGTAAAGTTCAGCCGCGTCGCTTTTTGACGTCGGCTGGAGTGCCTTGTTCAACCGCCTCATCTCGGGTTGCGATTGCGGAAAGGGCGGCGTGCCACGAAGAACTCATAGGCATAATAGTCGGAATGGCGGCGGTGCACCTCGGGCTCCTCGGCGAGTTTGTCGAGTATGGCCGAGTCTTCAACGCTGTCGGCATATTTGCCGCGCAGTTCCGCAATCCGAATCTCCATGGGAGTGTAGAAATCGTTCCCACCACGCTTCATCAGGCAGGGCGAAATGCCCGATGATTTCGAAACCGCATTCTTGTATCGCCGCCATATCATCGTCCAACCATCCCATGGCAGGATAGTCCAGATCGAAACCGGCCTTGACTGCGGGAGGCGGGTTCTCCTTGCGCCAAATCGCATCGGTGAAGGCAAGGTATCCGCCGGGGCGCAACAAGCCATGACAGACGCGAAGGGCATTCAGGAGCCCGATGCTGTAGAGCGCGCCTTCCGACTCTGTATATATAATAAATTGTACAAAATTATTTATTAAACAATCTTTGCAGTTCCGACAATTGTACACGCGAAGTCAAATCTACACTCAAAGGTGTAACAGACACAAACTTGTCGATTGCAAAAGCATAAATATCTGACTCAGGGTCAAGTTCCGCTCCATTAATATTTATGACAGTTTTACCATCACCTATTCTGCTTGTTACTGTTGGGCTTTCGATGGCTTTTGAATAATAACCAACCTTGGCCAACCTTGTGATTTTGAATTCAGTTAACAGAGTGGCTTCACCAGGGACATCTATTTTCAGAACATCGACATCCGTTAGTAATGTTTTCGACATTAAAAGTTTTGCAAAACGAGAGGGTGTTCAGAATTCTGTGTCAGTTAACTTAAAGCTGATATAATCAGCCCGAAAAAGGAAACTGACATGACTGAAGAAAACCATGGATTTGATTTTGAAACAGCGCTGAGATCTATCCAGGAAGG